>Ga0187886_1000875_pt1 | contig 31321 bp, 26 predicted proteins | sample June2016WEW_20_1_FD_133001 | JGI IMG/M metagenome (GOLD analysis project Ga0187886, IMG submission 133001) | Peatland microbial communities from SPRUCE experiment site at the Marcell Experimental Forest, Minnesota, USA - June2016WEW_20_150 | ecosystem: Environmental > Terrestrial > Soil >...
ATTTAGGCGATTGACCGGCTGCGCAGGATAAGGGGTATCGGCGTTGTCGAATTGAGCCGCGGCGATATTGTTCGGCATCGGCTGGTTCAGAATATCGTCCGAGCTTATCGCAACAAGAGAACAACCGCAAAAAAGCAGGGTTAGAATATACGAATGGCTTTTCTTAATAAAACAACATCACGGCGAAGCAGGATTAGAAAAGGCATAGACGGCCGCTTAGGCGAAATGAGCTGGCTTACCGACCCGGATTTTGTTTACTCATCGCTGATGTGGCTGTTGTTTGTGGCACTGTCTATCGCGGTGATTGGTTACGACTATATTATTAACGCCCAGTTCGGCCAATTAGTCGCCTTGGGCGTGATGATTACCCTGATTTGCCTGACTGTGGGTTTTCATATCTTTCAAAACCAGAAACGCCTGTTGAAAAATCGCATCAGGGCTTTCGGTTTGTTAGCCCTACTGGTTTTGATGCTGACTGTCGCGAAAATTGCGATTACCGTAACCCATCAGACCTGCTGGGTTACGGCTACAGCGATAGCCGTCGCGCTGATTCTGGCAATCGCATTTGACAGGCGGTTCGCTATGGCAATGAGCTTGTTTTATTGTGCCCTGGCCTATTTTGCCGCAGGCGATTTAACAAATTTCAACCTGCTTCTTACGATGATTGCCGGGGCGCTGCCGTTTTGCTTTTTCCTCAAGGAAATCCGCACCCGGATGAAACTTCTCGAAATAAGCTCGCTGGCGGCGGTAACGGTTTTCTTGATGGCAACCGCAGCGGAATACCTTTCACGCCGGCGTATGTCGCGGGAGGTTCTGGAGGCAGTCGCTCCTCACGTTGCGATTACGCTGGTGGTGGGCGTGCTGATTCAGGGATTGCTTCCGCTGATTGAAAAGGTGTTTCGCATCGCGACAAGTATGACGCTTCTGGACTACAGCGACGCCAATCAGCCCCTGTTGCGACGACTGGCTATCGAGGCGCCGGGGACGTTCAGCCATTGTTTGTTCATCGGCTCAATAGCGGAGGCAGCGGCTGAGGCAATCGGACGCAATGGTCTGTTATGCAGGGTGGGGTCTTATTATCACGATATAGGCAAAATCAGCAAGCCCGGGTATTTCGTGGAAAACCAGCTCGGCACAATAAGCTGGCACAAGGAACTGTCGCCGGCGATGAGTCAATTAATTATCGTCGGGCACGTCAAGGATGGTTTGGAGTTGGCCGAGGAATACGGCCTGCCGATGGTCCTGAGGCAATTTATCGAGACGCATCACGGCACGACGCTGGTCGAGTATTTTTATAACGAGGCGGTGAAGCAGCACGAGCAAAATGGCGATATCGACACCTCGCCTCCGGTCGAGGGCGAGTTTCGTTATCCCGGCCCCAAGCCCCGGACAAAAGAGGCGGCGATTGTGATGCTCGCCGACGCGGTTGAAAGCGCGGTGCGTTCCCTGGCTGAGCCGAACCCGACAAAAATTGAGGCGGTGGTCCATAATGTGGCAATGAGACGGCTGCAGGACGGCCAGTTCGATGAGTGCGATTTGTCGCTGCGGGAGCTTAGCCAGATTGAAGCCAGTATGACAAAGACGCTCCTGGCGCACTACCACGGCCGAATCGCGTATCCCAAACCGCCTGAAATCCCGGCCCAGCAAGTTTAACGGAAAAATATCGCCCTATGATTACCGTTCATTTCTACACGAGGCAAAAATTCACTTATCCCGTGCAAAAATTCAAAAAGTTAGTGAAATCAATCTGTAAACGTTTCGGCGTTAATAACGCAATCATCAATATCGTAATAACAGATAACAGGCAGATTCGCTCCCTGAATAAAAAATTCCACCACCGCAACGCCGTAACCGACTGTCTTTCTTTCAATTTATCCGAAGAACCAAGATTTCCTCATTTTTCCATAGAAAGAAAATTTAAAAAAATCTCTGCGTGGTCGCCGCGACCATCTGCGACCTCCGCGGTGAAAAAATCGTTCGATATCATAGTCAACGCCCAAAAAGCCGGAGCGGAGGCAAAAAAACGCGGACATTCCCCGCAGGCGGAATTAGCGCTTTATATCACTCACGGCCTGCTGCATAACCTCGGCTTCGACGACCTCATAGCAAAAAAAGCGAAAGTAATGCATTGCCTCGAAGATGAAATTTTACAGCAGCACGGCTTCGGGCGAGTATTTGAAAAAAGTGTTACGTATAATGAAAAGGACACGGATTGACACGGTTTTTTTAGACACTGATTTACACGGATTAACACTGATTGACACTATAAGTTTTTCCCTTGCCTTTATCTACATCATCAAAGAAAATATTGCTGATGGATAGAATAGATTTTTATTTTGAAAGGTTGTAAATTCTGAATATTAAGTGTGTTTTATGGAAACCAAAGATATACAACTCATAAGCCTATACAGATATTTTATCTGGGCCGATAGGCTTCGAGGACATTTTGATAAAGCTGTATTGTCGTCTAAAAATACTAAACACTCGATAGAACGGATGTGGGCTGATGATTACGGTCTTTTTATGGCACACTGGTATGGATCCCTTTATGTTGTCGTAGAAGGATGGAAAAGAACAAACCTTAAAAATCCAACTATTGATAAGTTACTTGAGTCCCCCAACGTTTATCTGTTGAAGCAGTTTCGGCACGGAACATTTCATTTTCAAGAGAAGTATTTTGACCAACGATTCGTTAGATTTTGGGAAAACTCTGATGAAACAGTCGGATGGGTAAGACAACTTAATAATGCTTTTAATCGTTTTTTCTTGGATAGGATGGGTTCAGGTATTGACCCAAGCTTACAGAATGAATAACTAAAAACAGGGCCTTTCCCCATTACTTCCCCAATAATCCCTTAATTTCTTTTATTCTCTTGTCGTTTTCATATATCGATATCTCAATCTGTTTCCCTGTGTCTGTCCCCATATATTCTGCAGATGCAGCAACTATAATGGGAAATACGAATCTTAAGTCTCCCGAAGAGCCAGTGCTTATAGCCGTTGTCCTCCAAAGTTGAACTGCATTATTTGTTTTTCTGTACTCGTCCAAGTCATACGCATCAAGAACAAGGAATCTTGTAAAAGTAATCATTGTCCCCACATTAGTTTGATAACCCGTGATACCATATTGCGGCGTATATGTTGTCTTACCAGAATAAGAGGCCATTCCGCTTCCATAACTGTTGATTGTGCCTGTCGTGTATGACGAAGAAATGCCAGTTTGCCCCCAAACAGGCGTGTTGTAACTATAAATACTTTCATGCGGATCGCTTATGCCATAATTTAAGAATACTACTATTTTTGATTCCCTTCCATTATCTGTTACTTCATACCCTTTTTTCTCAAGAGCACGTTTTATATAAGAGCTGTATTCCTGGTATTGGAGTTGATCAGTCACAATGTTTGGGTCTAATGGCAGTATTACGCATTTAGAACCGCTTAATATTTTCCCAGATGAAATAGAGTTAATATTTACCTGAAATGGCCTGCCACAACCCACACAAAATAATAAAATTATACTTATAACAATCTTCTTCATATTCATCTCTCCCTACATAATCACATCGCCCATTCAGGCAATATAAGTTTGCGGCATTCTTCAAGTTCTTCTGGCGGGATATTGTTAACTTTAATATCGCGCAGTGTAAAATTTCTGTCTAAAAGGCACATCGATATTCGCGCAATACCTATGGGTGAATATCTGTAACCTTCTTTTCCATCAGGAGGAAATTTCGTCTCGATTAGCTTAAATGCCTTTTCAGTGCGTTCAAGATCGTTATGGACTTCGCCGATTGTTCTAAAACTATGAGAATTCAATTCATCGAGGAATATTTTAAGTGTGCCGAATTGTTTGTCGGGCGAGATTTCCCAGTCAGGGTATCTTTTTTTCAAATATTCAGATAGCGATTCATAGTTGATTTCCTTATCCATCAAATTGTTCTTCATATTCATCTCCTCTATAATAATAGTTACTTCATGTATTATACCACACTTCTGCGTTTTACCCAACAGGGTACTTCTGATTTTGGTTAAAAAACCGTGTTAATCCTGTGTAAATCCGTGTCTAAAAAATCTCTGTGGCCTCTGTGACCTCTGTGGCTATAATAAACAAAAAACTCTCTGCGGCTAAAAAATGCTGATTAACGATTGTGCAATCTGCGTTCGTGCGATTGATTACTCCGAAACCTCGCAGGTGGTAACTTTTTTCGCGAGACAAGCCGGCAAGGTTACCCTTATGGCCAAGGGCGCGAAACGCACGCGTTCGCCTTTTGGCGGCCCCATCGAAATCTTTTCCTGCGGCAAAATGGTATATTCCGATTCCGGGCGCGCTCAAATGGGAACGCTCGCGGAATTCGAGCAATTGGCTGAGATGCCGGGTTCTTCGGCTTTCGCGGGCGATATGTTTACGCTCAACTGCTGTCTTTTCGCCGTCGAGCTTGTAAATCTCCTGACCACCGATTTCGACCCGCACCCGGGCCTGTTCGACGCTTTACTTACGTTTCTGCACCAGGTAAGCCGGGGTAAATCTTCTGAATCAGACAAAAAAAACGCACTTGCGCCGCTGGTATTATTTCAACTGATTTTACTCAGGGAAATCGGCTTGTGCCCGGTTTTTGAATTCTGCGTGAACTGCAAAAATCATTTTAATACACAATCGCAGCAGGTGTATTTCAGCAATAACGCACGGGGCTTAATCTGTAAAGATTGTCAGGGCGCCTTCCCCGACGGGGTTCCGATTGCAAAAAAAGCCGTCAATTGTCTTGCGAACGTCGATTCCGTCTCATCGGCTGACCAGCGGACTGTCGAGGAAATCGAAGGCATCCTGATAAGTTATTTTACCGACACCCTCGGCCGAACGCCGAAAATGGCAAAATATGTTACCCGGCGGTAATACTTATTTCGGGTAGCCGATGGTCTGGGCAATTATGACCTGCTCAGGTTTGACTTTGACGATTTCGCCGAATTTTTTCTGGTCAATCATACCGCGAACCACCGTCGCCAGACCTTGCGAGGCACAATACAGATAAACGTTTTGCACCATACAGCCGACCTCGACGTCAATCCAGACCATTCGCTTTTCCTGCGAAATCTGCTGTGCCCGTTGATTTTTTTGGTCTTTGGGATTATAAACGTAAACGAGATTCACGGCCGCGCTGCCTACGAAATCCTGCTGACCAGTCGCTTTTCTGAAATCGCCCTTGACGACGGGTTTCAACTCTATTTTAACCGGCTCATACAAATAGATACCTTCAGCAAGAACGACGTAAACATCAGTGTTGTAAACGCCCATCGCGGCAGGCGAGGTGCGCTTATTGTCGGGCCTGTTGACGCCGTCTGCCGCCCATAGCAGGTCCGACAACTGCTGAGTCGTCAATTTCTTGTCCGAAATATTGCGGCTGGTCTTCCTCTGCTTGAGTGCCTGCATTAGGGAAAGACCTCCGTTCAAATCCGGGGGATTGAGCTTGATTGCCTCGCCGACCGGCTGTATCGGCTGATTGACTTCAGCGACGATGTTTACGTCATTGGCATCTTTTGAAAAACTCAACTCTGTTACGCCCAGCACACCCAGTGCGGGCACGGCTTTTAGAAACGTCCTTCTATTCATATCGTTCTCCCTTATTAAAGTTAAAAACTTGAACAACAGATTACACCGATTGGATTGAGGCCGCAACTGAAATTCCAATAAACGGCGGACAGCTATAAAATAATAAGACCGCCCTCTCATACCAAGGACGGCCTTGTTGAATGGTCAAAACATCTGATTAAACCGGCTCATCGGGGTTTATTGACTTTTTACCCTGACCTTTACGGCCTTTGCTTTTTCGGATTTGGGCATTCGAATCGTCAGGATGCCATCCTTATAAGCGGCATCGATTTTGTTCGGCTCAACTTCCGAAGGCAGCGTAAGGTCGCGCCTGAATGAGCCGTAGCTCCTTTCGGCGTAGTAATAACCCTTTTCCTTTTCCTCTTTTTCCTGCTTCTTCTGGCCGCTGATTGACAGGACGTTTCCCTGCACCGAAATGTCGATATCTTCGGCGTGGCAGCCCGGGACCTCGGCCCGGACGGTTATGTCGTTATCGTTTTCAACAACGTCTAACGCCGGCCAGACCTGCCTTTCAGCCCAGGCGGGCATTCCGCCGAAAAACGTGCTGAATAAATCGTCCATTTCCCGATGCAGTCGTGCCAATTCATTCTTTTCCGGCCTTAATGTTAGGTAACATAGACATAGTCATATCTCCTTTCATATCCGATTTTACAGGCCAATTTCTAACCGGCCTGTAATAATATCTTCGCTCTTTTCCCATTCCGCTATTATTACTACGAGCAAATCGCGTGCCGGATTGCCCAACGCGTTTGCCGCGTAAAAACGCACAGATTTCGGCCTTACAGGCATCCTTTTGACCTGTGAACCTGCCAATTTGACACCCCGGCCGGTAAGATTTAATCCGGAATTTTGTTGAAATCGGGGCTGTTTTCGGCTATGCTGTTGGGACGTAAAAAACGCCTTTTTAACAATCCTCGGAAGGGCGCTTGTTGATTAACAACGAGGATATTAGTAGTTAGTGTTTCAAGGAGATTCACGTGAGTGCAGGCAAAGTAAAGTGGTTCAACGAGAAGAAGGGGTTCGGTTTCATCATTCCTGATGACGGCAGCGAGGACGTGTTTGTTCATCACTCCAAAATCGCCACCGAAGGATTCAGGACATTAAAGGAGGGTCAGGCGGTAGAATATGACCTCGGCCAGGGCAAGAAAGGCCCAGAGGCAACCAACGTCAAACCCGCCTAAAGGAGAGGGTTTAAGACGAAAACCCAGCGGTCCCGCTCATCTCGCGGGACCTTTTTTTGCGCTGAAATTTAATCGAGCTGCATCGGGAAGTAATTTTCGGCGTTGTTGAAGCAGATGTCCTCGACCATTTTGCCTAAGAGCTGCATATCGTCGGGCAAAAGACCCTGCTCGACATCGTTACCTAATATGTTGCATAAGACCCTGCGGAAATACTCGTGGCGGGTAAACGACAGGAAGCTCCGCGAGTCGGTGGTCATACCGATAAATCTGCTTAAAAGGCCCATATTCGAGAGCGATTCAAGCTGTTCTGTGATACCGTTTTTCTGGTCTAAAAACCACCAGCCGGAGCCGAACTGCATTTTGCCGGGGGTAATGCCATCCTGAAAATTGCCAATCATTGTCGCAAACAATGCGTTATCCCGCGGGTTGATGTTATAGAGGACTGTTTTGGGAAGTTTGCCTGCGCTATTTAGCCGGTCTAAGAATTTGGCCAAGGGCAGCGCCTGGCTGAAATCACCAATTGAATCGAATCCGGTATTGGGGCCGATGAGTTTGAGCATTTTGGTGTTGGTATCGCGCAGGGGTCCTAAGTGTAACTGCATAACCCACCCGGCACTCGAATCCATAGCGACCATTTCAAACAGCGTAGCGCTTTTGAATTTCAACTGCTCGGTCAAATCCGGCTGTCTGCCCGACCTGATTTGAGCGAAAATCCTCTTAATCTCGTCAGCGGTATAGTCCTCAGCATAAGCGGTATCGAAGCCGTAATCCGAAAGGCGGGTGCCGGCGTCGTGAAAATCCTGATGCCTTTTTCGAAGCGCGTCGAGCAGGGAATCATAATTGCGGATATCAGTCCCGGTAATTTCGGCAAGCTTATCGTAAAAAGCATTCAAAGCCGGTATGTTTTCAGTAGCTACCGCCTTATCGGGTCTGAACGCGGAATATACTTTTATGGGTAAGCCGCCCTCTTTAATTTTTTTGTGGTATTCGAGAGTATCGAGGGGGCCTTCGGTCGTGCAGACAAGCTCGACGTTGGCTTTGCCGAGCAGGCGGGGGACGCTGAAATCCTCGCTTTGCAGCATCTCGCTGCAGGCATCGTAAATTTCTTTCGCCGTGTCGGCGTCTAACAATTCGCTGATTCCGAAATAGCGTTTCAATTCGAGGCCGGTCCAGTGATAAAGGGGGTTGCGAAGCGTATAGGGGACGGTTTGCGCCCATTTTTCGAATTTTTCGAAATCGGAGGCGTTGCCGGTAATATATTTTTCGTCAATGCCGTTGGCCCTTAACGCCCGCCATTTGTAATGGTCGCCTGCCAGCCACGCCTCGGTGAGGTTTTTGAACTGGTAGTCCTCGGCAATCAGGGCTGCGGGCAAGTGGCAGTGGTAGTCATAAATGGGCATCTTCTCGGCAAACTCGTGATAAAGGCGCCGGGCGTATTTGGTTTGAAGCAGAAAATCATCGGTAATAAATGACCTGGCCATAAGCTACTCCTCGTAGTTACGTTGTTGGCGGCGCCGATGAGTCGTCGCGTTTATAAGTGGGCTTTTTGAATTCGGCCAGCTTTTTGGCATAATCCGATACCGCGCTGGTGGCCTGCTGGTATTTCTCCGACCTCTGTTTGGGCTGGCTGGCTTCGAGCTTGCGCATTCGCCATTCCCATATTCCGTATGCAATCCAGCCGACCGCGACCGCAACCGCCCCTGCAATTAGTAATGCCCAAAATAGCGTCATATTTGTTCCCTCTGTAACACTTATGAACTTTAGAAAAACCGTTTTCGTGAAATATAATCCCTCCTTGCGTGAAAGTCAACCGGCCGCGATATAAACATAAAGGACACATCTGCTGGTTTATTCTAAAGCCCCCCTTAAATTAGCCCGATAACATATATCGCCAGGTTGAGTAACCGAGCTTGTTGGAATTTGGGGAATTAAAAACCGTTTTACGCCCGCAGGGTCAAGAACCGAAATCGCCGGAAATTTTTTTTTCAGGAGATGTATTATGGCGACAACCGAACCTAACGGCGTTAACGGCTCAGCTTCCGCCGCAACGCTTCAATATGACGACCGAACCAGGCCAACAAAAGCAAAAGACATAGCGCAATTCGGCGTGGCTACCATCGACAAAAACGCGTCGGTATATCAGGCCGTGGCGGTTATGGTAAAAAGGGGCGTCAGCGGTCTGCCCGTTGTTGACGGCTCGGGCCTTCTCGGCATTATTTCCGAAAAGGACGTTCTCAAGCTGCTTTTCGATACCGAGTTTGTCGCGGGTTGTGTCGGCGACTATATGACCACAGGCGTGCTGACTTTCGACGAGGAGGACGAGCTGGCCGGCATCTGCAAGTGCCTGATTGAAAACAGCTTCAGGCGGGTCCCGATTCTGCACCAGGGCAAACTGGCGGGTATCATAAGCAGGGCCGACATAATCAGGGTCAACAAAGACAAGTTCAGACCTTATGCCGCCAACTCAGCTTCCTCTGCCAATCCGACGGCCAATGACGTTATGAAGACGGGGCTTCTCACCGTGAAAAAAGCTACGCCCGTTTACGAGGCGATGGAAATAATGGCGACCAAAAACATTACGGGCCTGCCCGTTGTCGATGACTATATGAACATGTTAGGGATTATTTCCGAAAAGGACGTTCTCAAGCTGCTCTACGACCCCGACGCGTTACCGAGCGTTGTAGGCGACGTGATGACGCCTGAGATAACCGGTTTCAGCCGGGACAGCTCACTGTTCGATATTTGCCGCTGCCTCATTGAGAACAATTTCCGCCGGGTTCCGATTCTCAACGGCGGTAAGCTCATCGGAATCATCAGCCGAACCGACATAATGGCTTACATTATGAAAAACCACGCAAAATTCTTCAGCCAGAAACCCAAAAACTGATTCTGCGAAGTTATCCCGCCCGCTTAATCAGCAACAGGTGAACAATCCCTGCGATAGCCGCCGAGTGTAACGCCGGTGCGCCTCCCCAACTGCTCTTCGCAAACCATCCTGCGTTTCAGGAACCGCTATCAAATGAACGTGATTCGGCATCAGGCAGTAGAACCATATTGAAACACCAAGCTTGGAACACCACTCTGACATAAGAGCAAGATATTCCTGATAGTCCTCGTCACAGAAAAACGTCTGCTGTCTGCGATTGCCTCGCTGTGTTATATGATGCGGATACCCCGGAACCACTACACGTGCCAACCTTGCCATATCAAAATACTATACCCAGCAATGTCAACTGTCAATAATTAAGTATGGTGTCCCCAGAATCAAGAATCACCAGAATCAGAATCCCAATCGACAATAAACTCAGCCACAATGCTTGTCCCTGCTATCGAATCAATCTTTTTTCTTCGTGACGTGTTTTTTATCTTTCCACTATTTAGGCAATGAACAGTTGCCTATAGCTTTTCGAACAACTTCTTCTTTTACACGAATATCAGCAGTCTCAGAAACTCTAATGTCCCAATACACCAAATCGCCACCTACGGGGGACCAGGTAAAAAACGAAACCACATAGATCCCATCCTCAAATCCAATACTTGGCGAGCGAATAATGTCGGCTATTCCAGGTGAAATACTTTTAGCATTGCTTACATCTATTTCTTTAGAGCTCTCTAGTATCTTAATACTTTTCCATGCTCTATGAAAAGGAGTGCCAAATAAATGAACATACAGCTGTGCAATTTCATATGCATCTTGTTTTGTTTCTATACTTTTCCTGTTGTTTCTTAGGATTTTCTCGAAATTGCTCCTCTCGATGAACAAATAGTTTAAATTTGCATCAACCGCAATGATCACGTCTTCGCCAGGCTTCTCAGTTGGGTCCTTGAGTATAAAAAATATCACATTTTTTAAGGCATAGGATCTTATCTGTTCTCTGATTAGGTTTTCTCTTAGTTTGCTTTTATCTAAGGATTCTAAAGCTTTAGAATTTTCCATCCATTTATCAGCATTACTAAGTGCAGCATTTATAGCTACTTCACTATACTTATCATATGCTCCGTCATTCGCGTCGTTCTTGTTCGCATTTGGCGTGCCTGCACACGATAAGACGGCAAGCACTCCCATCAAGAAAAATACTGTTGATACTGAATGTTTGTTTATTTGTTTTTTCATATTTTCGCACCTTCTTTCAATCTTCTTATGGGAATTCCGGGGGGAATTCCGAATTCCGGCAATTCCGCCAATTCCGCAATTCCGGGGACACCATACTTAATTCCATCTGACATTTCCTATTTTTTACGCTTTTCTTTTGGCCTTTGCGGAATTCCGGGGCTTCTTAATTTACACCGTATATGTCGATGCTGCCGTGTCGCCGCCGCGGCCGGTCCAGTTGGTGTGGTAAAACTCGCCCCTCGGCTTATCAACCCTTTCGTAAGTATGTGCGCCGAAATAATCGCGTAATGCCTGAAGTAAATTTGCGGGCAGGCGGTCGTGCCTGTACCCATCGTAATAGGCAAGGGCCGAGCTGATTGTCGGTGTCGGGATACCGAGTTTAACTGCGGTTGTAACGACCCGCCGCCAGGATGACTGTGCCTTTGTAACCGCCCTTTTGAAGAACGGGTCGATTAAAAGGTTTTCGATATTGGGATTCTTGTCGAACGCTTTTTTAATTTCGCCTAAGAACGCCGAGCGGATGATGCAGCCGCCCCGCCAGACCAGGGCGATGCCGCCATAGTTGAGGTTCCACTTGTATTCCTTCGCGGCAGCACGCATCAGTTGATACCCCTGCGCGTAGCTGACAATTTTGGAGGCATACAGCGCCATTCGCAAATCATTTACGAATTTCGCCTTGTCGCCTTTGAACGAGGGCCTCGGGCCTTTCAAAATTTGCGACGCCTTGACGCGCTCTTCCTTCAAAGCCGACAGGCATCTTGCGAAAACCGCCTCGCCAATCAGCGTCAACGGCTGACCCGAATCAAGGGCGGCGACAACCGTCCATTTGCCTGTTCCCTTCTGACCTGCGGTATCCAGAATCAAATCGATTACATCGTTACCCTGCTCATCTTTGTAAGCGAGGATGTCCCGCGTGATTTCAATGAGGTATGAGTTCAACTCGCCCTGATACCAGTCCGAAAACGCCTTATGCATTTCGGCGTTGGTCATTCCAAGTCCTTCCTTCATCAACTGATACGTCTCGCATATCATTTGCATATCGCCGTATTCGATTCCGTTGTGCACCATTTTGACAAAGTGCCCCGCGCCGTTTTCGCCTATCCACTCACAGCAGGGTTCACCTTTGTCGGTCTTGGCGCAAATCGCCTGGAATATGGGTTTGACGTGTTCCCACGCAGCGGGTGAGCCGCCCGGCATAATCGACGGGCCTTTTAATGCGCCCTCTTCGCCGCCCGATACGCCTGTGCCGATATACAATTTGCCTTTGCTTTCGACGTATTTGGTCCTGCGAATCGTATCGTTAAAATTTGAATTGCCGCCGTCGATGATTACGTCGCCGGCTTCGAGATGGGGCAGCAGTTGCTCGATGAAATCATCGACCGCCTGGCCCGCCTTGACCATCAGCATAATCTTTCTTGGTTTCTTTAGGTTCGCGGCAAGCTCCTGAATCGATTTGCAGCCGACGATTTTTTTGTCCTTTGCCCTGCCGTTAGTAAAATCATCTACTTTCGAGACCGTCCTGTTGAAACAGGCGACGGTGAATCCTTTGCTTTCCATATTCAAAATCAGGTTCTCGCCCATCACCGCCAAACCAATCAGACCAATATCTGCTCGTGGTGAGCTTGTCGAATCCGCCTGTGCCATTTTTTGCCGCTTCCTTTCTTATTTTATAATGACGACCTTAATCTTTTATCCGCGGGAAACTTCCGTCAGCCAATTTATATAACGTTTCTCCCGCGTGATGCACAACTAAAATTCCTTTATCTTCTTTTCCCTGATAATTTTCAATATCAATCTGCGCCGGGTCCATATAACCGAGATTGATTTTCCTGCATTGCTCCCTGCTGATTCCCGTCGCCAAAACAACGTTGACCCTCGGCTTCTCAACGCCGTTGACGAACGTGCCGATTCCCTTGACGTGCGTGCAGTGCGCTAACGCGCCGCCGGGAAATTCTTCGAACCTGTCCCACTGCTTGAGGAAATAATCGCGGGTATGATAACCGAGCTTTTCAATTATTGCCCCGTGCGTGTATGAAACCTCGGTGATATGCGGGGCGTAAATAATGAGCATTCCGCCGTCTGCTACCACCGGCTCCAACTTATACATCACCTTGCCGGCCGTCCATATTTCGTCATACATTTCGGGCGCGATTCCCAGCACCGTCTTGAATGGCTTGTCTTTGTAAACGATATGCACTTTGGCTGATAAATCCGCCGCCTTTTCCCACGCCTCAACACAATCGCCTATAAAAATACCATTTAATTTATTGTCCGTTGCTACAATCGCAAGCAATTCATGGGGCATTTTTAAAAATGACGCTGCTTTTTCTACAACCGCTCTTGTTACAGTCCACTTTGTTCCGTTTATCGCGGGGTTTGTTATTACGGCGCCGAGCCAGTGGAAAAAGTTGATAATTTCCGCTCCCGCTATACCGGGGAATATGTATTTGTGGCCGCCCGAAAAACCCACAACCTCGTGCGGGAACACCGGCCCCAAAATGAAAAATTCGTCGTAATCGAAAATCAGCTTATTGATTGCAACGTTTACTTTTCCGCTGAATAATCCGCCCGTCAACTTCTCAATTTCCGATGCGGGAATCTCCCCGATTGATTTGAACGTCTCAGGTTTATCCCACAAATGATTGAAAAACCCGACCGATTTGTATTTGCCCTTCCGTTCAGCAGCCGTCATCCCTAAGCGAACACAAATCTGCTCTTCGCTGATTGGCTGATGCGTCCCAAGCGCGACTAATATATCCAGCTTTTTAACACGTGAGCCGATATTTTCAAAAATCTCTTTAAAAACATCGCCCACCGGCCCCGACCGCGTATTATCAGGAACTATAATAAGGATTCGCTTGCCGGCAAAGTTCTTTTGCGCAAAATATTCCTTCACCGCCTCGCGCATCTGCTCAGCGGTTACAACCCCGTTCGCATCTTGTCTTTCAATTACCATATTCAATTGTCATTCCTGCGAAAGCAGGAATCCAGAAACTATACGCTGTCCGCTATACGCTGAACGCTGATATTACTTTTCCCACGCCGGCTTTTCAGGCAAACACGCGTCAAATTCCGCTATCAGTTTTTTCTCATACGCGCCGGCGTATTTACCCTTGATAAACCTGTCGAACCCCTCATCGTGAAAACGTTTCCACGACTCCGTCTCTTTACCCGGCATAACGGGAAAAAATAACGCGTTATTTTCTCTGGCCGCCCTTAAATCGCCCGGGGCGTCGCCTATCATTAAAACGTGGTCCTTATCATATCTGTTTTTTGTCGCGTATTCCAGTTGCTGCGCCTTTGTCCCCATTTCCTGGCCCGCTATACCAGCGACGTATTTTGCAATATCATGCTCCCGCCATTCCCTTATTAGCGCTTCCCCCGGCGTCGCGGAAACCACAATCACGTCCGCCACAGGCCCGATTTTGAGCAAACTCTCTTTCACATACGGGAATGGCGGTATTCCTTTTACGATGTCTGTAATCGCCTGGTTCACCTTCCTGCTCCAGTCAAGCGCCTGCTCTAATTCTTTCTTAACTAAAGGGTCTTTTGCCTCTGCGATTGCTTTTTGCAGTCCGTCATTGCTCAAAATGCTTTTGGGGTCATCGACCCAGGCGAAATAATGGGCCGGCTGCGGCACCTTGAAGCCCCTTTGCATAACCATCGGATGCTTAGGCAATAATTCCGATAGTATTCTTTTTAGCGTCTTGTGCCTGTTTTCCCCCCGGCCCTTACTGAACAAATCCGCGAAAACCCGGCATTCCCTCGCCGCCTCAGCCACCGGCTGCAAGCCGAAACAGGCAGTAGTCCACGGGCAAAAACATTCCCGCTGCTTGATTCCCATCGTATCGAAAACACACCCGTCCGAATCGATACCAATAAAAAACGACTTGGTTGCCTTAAACTCTTTCAACGCCGCCGCATCAGTCATTTCAATTTCCTATTGTCATTCCTGCGTAAGCAGGAATCCAGAAATTTAGCCCCGCAATTTACGCAGCCTTGCGAAGTCCCGCCTTTCGGGGCGGGATTGCGCGGGTTTAAGACAGAGTATTTTAATCGCAGATTTCACGGATTTCCACTGATTTCAGTTCGTTGCTTGCCGCTGGTCTCACGGCCTTTGAGCCGAGGGGCGAGGTCTCGCTGAAAGCGGATTTGAACTGAAAATGAGATATAAAAATACACTTCGGTTTGAATAATATCTTTGATCTTCCAGAAGAAAACCTATTAAAAGGGTATATCTCTGTATTTACTTGCTCGTTTAATAAAACTTAGATCAGGCCATTGATTCTTATCAGGAGGCAAATGTATTTTCCCAAGACTTTTCTCGAAATCAGGTAAACCTGCGATCAAAGAAAGTTTTTTAAGTTGTTCCACTTTTGCCGGATTTATTCGCATTATTAAATCTGCTCCAAGATAAATAAGGCCGGAGTCAAATGCTCGATGATACGTCGGTGACAAAGCGATTCCATTTCTAACATGATCAACGCTGTGTGGGGCGGGAACAGGCAATATATGTGCAGCCTCAACTAATTGAAGCTGCATTCTTGTAATAGCGCATCGAAATCCATAGGCATTGAGAACTTGTTGACGAAAATTTGCATTTCGAGAGATTCGACTTATTGTTTGTACTAATCGACGGCGCTCAACTGTTAAGGATTCCAAATCATCACTTTTAACGGCAGCAAGAGATGATGCTTTGGTTAAAAGTTGAAATGTCGAAGTGTTTTTAGCATTTTGATGCAGACTCTCTGCATTGCGGACATATGTCATAAAATGGTCAGGACGAATTGCTACTGTAATTTCTTTATTTTCTTTTTGGTGAAAAGCTAATCCATCTTGCAATGCTTTATGGATTGATTCTATATTAATTTGCACAGATGGAGAACCTGTTGTGAATGTTCTATGTAGGCGAATATCAAATCCCGCAAACATATTAAGATTTGGTTCATAGCCGATTAATACTGTTGGTCCATTAGGATTGAGTCCCAAAGGAGAATTTACAGATGTCATTTGAATTCGGTATTCGTTTTTTAATTGAGGCCTCCCACCAGGGGTTAAAGTCCATCCATATACCCATATTTGAAGATTTCCCAATGGACCGGTAACTACGAATTTACGCGGATGTTTTTGTACTTCGGAAATAAGTAATCCAGTCTCTTCTGACTGAGTTATTGCATCAAGTATTGCGTTAACAAGTTGTTGAGAATTTACTGCTGGCATATGTACAATTCATGAATAATGTTACTTAAAACACTTAAGAGATTTTGGCCTCTCTATGCCGCCCTCTGGTGATAATTTAGGTTCCATTTTTCCGTTCCAATTTACTCCAGGGTGATAAATCTTATAATGACTATCCGCTGAAATTTTCTTCGCATTTAGGGGAAACAATATGTCGTGATTCTGAAATCGACCTATCGCACCTTTCAGATATTCTTCTACATTGTCTACACAGACCCATTTTCGATTTAGTCTTTCTGAAACTTCTCCTGTTACACAACTTCCAGCAAATGGATCGATAATTAAATCTCCAGGATCAGTCAGCATACGAATAAAATATTCTGGAATCTCACTGGGAAATCTTGCTGGATGCGACTTAAGCCCCTTTTCTTTGCAATAGCGAAGATAACAAGAATTACTTTCGGTATTTGCGACAGCAATTAAATTTGGTGGAATTGCAGCTTTATTGTCAATGCAAAATTTATTGCTAATGTCATGTCCACTGGGGCGCAATTTAGCCTTATATCCGTTTTTCAAAAGGTCTTTCATGGAATTGCTGTAAGGAGAAAGGACTCGACGATTACTCGCTTTGGGCCATGGAGTAGGTGACAGCCACCATATGTAGTTGACAGCATCCTTAACTCTAATTCGACGCACTGTAACCCATTCAGCAGGTGTAGGTAATTTAGATGGATTCCACCAGAAAAACTCTTCAGCTAAATGAAAGCCGCACTCTCTACATAGTGTAAGTAGGAGTTCATAATTATATAAATTTCGTGTTGGCAATCCTGGATTCCATGAACCACCCATGTCTAATACGAAAGAGCCATTAGGCTTAAGCAAACGTAAAAATAAATTTCCAAAAGGCTTAAACCATTCGACGTAATTATCAGCATTCATATTTCCATAGCTTTTCTCACGAACAAGTCCAAAAGGTGGACTTGTCATTATTAAGTCAACTGAGCCGGGGGAAATATTCTTTCTGAGAATATCTAAGGAATCACCAAGATACATCTTTCCTATCTTAGTTTTATAGAAAACTGTTTGGTTTCCATTTGTTGAACCAGCAAATACATTATTAGTCGTAGGGCTGATAAAATAGGTGCGATCTCCGAGTCTATTTATAATTACTTTATCGCCCGTTTTTAAATTGTTTTTTGTTATAAATTCTCTGACCCAATTTCTTTGTCTGAATATCCATCGAGGATTACCAGTTTTTCTGTCCGTAGGAATATCTGTTTTAATTGGTTCAGGGATACCCTTTATACTGAGCAGTAAAGGTGCCCCTGTTTGAGAGGAAGTAGATCCACCGAAAGCATCTTGAGGGAAAAAAGATTTTCCACAAATTCTAATATTCAGATTACCGTGCTTTTGAGCAGCGTCAGTGAGTTCAATAACTCGAGATTCCATTCTAAACAACACTCCTTACGTTTAACAAGTCCACATATATAATAGTTGCATTAGGATGAAAAGTCAAGAAAGAACATTGGGAGCCTAAAACTGCAAAAATCAGCGTTATCTGTCCTGAACAAACGCAGTGCGTCGTAGGAACCCGTGGTTTCAATTAAACCCCCGCTAAAAGTCGAGAAGCCGCACGCTGCATCAGTCATTTCACTTTTCTGCTAAAATTTAACCGTTGTTCGCGTTTTTTCACCGGATATTGGATATTCCCGGCGTGCCAAGACAAACCTCGTTCACGACCTCCATTACTATGAAAACGATGTTTTCCTTGACAATTAGGCGGCGGGGACTGAAAAAGGGGTCTGACCCCTTTTATTCCTTTTATTCAGCCATAGGCAATTAGTGTAAGCAATACAGGGATATTTGCAAGGCCGAATTGATGCATAAAAAAACAGGGCATAACAATTTTTGATTTCCGATTTGGGGAGGCGCGAAAATTGATTGAGATGGTAAATACTGAAAAGACAAGGACTTACGGCTGAATCCGTGCAAGCGGGCACAATTAGCGGCAAAATTTTTTTGAGCGATTATAAGGCGTTATTTTGCAGTAACCTCTTGCGGGACAAGGGTTTAATTCTGGACTAATACAGTTGTTTAATACAGTTGTTGGTCAAAAGCGCGCAAGCGCTTTTTTGGATTTTCCAAAATTCTGAAATTTTTTTTTATTCCTTGTGCCATAAGGAGTTAAGTGCATTTCGGGGGCCTGCGAAAACTGTTTTTTTGGTCAAAAGCGCGCAAGTTCGCGCCATAGGATAGAGGGGCTTGTTGGTCCCTTCGGGGTTTAGCCGCCGCCGGAACGGCGGCGAGGTGTTTAGCCCCCGGATTTATCCGGTGGGTTATTTAAAAATAGAAGGGAGAGGGCAAAAAATGGCGAGTATTCAATTAAAAATACCGAATTGGTTAGACAGGATTTGCGTTTGGCCTTTATTGCTTTATCGTCGGCTGAAATTCGGCGAGCCGTATCGCAGGATTTACCTGGGCGATGGCGCTTATACAAAAGTTGACCCGGATGTTTATTACGAAAAATGCCGATTCAGATGGTTTCTTTCTTGTGGTAACACATCTTATGCCGCTCGAACAATAAAAATCGTTCCCCAAAAAACAATAAGTAGTTATTTGCACAGGGAAATTCTCAAACCCCCAAAGGGAAAGGTCGTTGACCACAGGAATAACGACCCCTTCAATAATTTAAGGTCGAATCTTCGGCCGGCGACTCCCTCTCAAAATATGATTAACAGGCCAAAGAGAATAAATTCCTCATCGAAATATATTGGCGTTAATTGGAGTAAACAACACAAAAAGTGGCGAGTTGCGATTCAATACAGGCAGAAAGGCTGGCCTGTAACGAAATTCCTCGGTTATTTCTGCGACGAAATCGAGGCCGCACGCGCATACGATATCGCCGCTCTTAAATACCATAAAGTATTTGCTCACTTAAATTTTCCTCGGGAAGATTATGTAAAAACAAAAACCGGCTACAAATTCGCCGGCGACTCCCGGTCAAATAAAAAGAGCCGTTCACCTATAGCGAAACTGTCTAAAATTTATTCAGCAATATTAAAAGCTATTTCATAACTATTACAGAATCGATCATTATAAGGAGGTTATGAAATGGCTTTTAAGCTGGGCCGGGAAACTAAATATGAAAGGTTTACTGCGAAAACGATGTTTTTCTTGACAATCAGGCGGCGGATGTATATTTGTCGATGCCTCAAAAACAAGAATCTTTAATCGAACCCGGTAATTGTGCCGACACTAAAGAAAGTATGGCAAAAACAAAATCGAAAGAATCCGGTTCCAGAGTTGGCGGTAACGGCAGCGGCAAGTCGCTGGTAATAGTCGAGTCGCCGGCGAAGTCCAAGACGATAAATAAATACCTCGGGTCGGGTTTCGAGGTAAAGGCGTCGATGGGGCACGTGCGGGATTTGCCGCCGAAAGAATTCGGCGTCGAGCTTGAGAAAAATTTCGAGCCGACATACGAAATTATGCCGGGTAAGGCAAAAGTGGTTAGCGCACTGAAGGCGGCGGCGAAGAATTGCAAAGACGTTTACTTAGCGACTGACCTTGACCGCGAGGGTGAGGCGATTGCGTGGCATCTCTCGCAGGTTCTGGGCGTGCCGGAGGACAGAATTTACCGGGTTATATTCAACGCGATAACGCAGTCGGCGATAAAGCAGGCGTTCGCGAACCCGGGCAGAATCGATATCGACAAGGTTATGGCGCAGCAGGCCAGGCGCATTTTGGACCGGATTGTGGGTTATCAGATTAGCCCGCTGTTGTGGAAAAAGGTCGCCAGAGGATTAAGCGCGGGACGAGTGCAGTCGGTGGCGGTCAAAATAGTCGTCCTGCGGGAGAGGGAAATACGCGGTTTCAAGCCGGAAGAGTATTGGCTGATACCTGCGATTTTCACAACGGAATTAGCGAATGATTTCGGGCCGCAATGGCAGCAGTTTATGTCCGGCGGTGAAAAACCCGAACAAGGCCCTACAATCGAGCTGCAAAACAAGTGGCTTACCGAGCATAAGGCGTTTAAGGCCGACCTTTATAAAGTAGGAAATGAAACTTACAAGGCATCCTCGGCTGAGCAGGCAAACCGGATTTACGAGGCAATCAGGGCAGCGCAGTTCAAAATAGGCAATATCGAGAACAAGGAATCGTCATCCCGGCCTGGACCGCCGTTTATCACGTCAACTTTACAGCAGGCAGCCGCCAACCGACTGGGCTTCTCGACCAAGCGAACAATGTCAATCGCCCAGCAGTTATACGAGGGCGTTGACCTGGGCACCGAGATGGGGTCGCTTGGTTTGATTACTTATATGAGAACCGACAGCACCCATATATCGCCAGAGGCCATAAACGAGGCGAGGAATTTCATAGGCAAGCATTTCGGCGCGCAATATGTGCCTGAAAAGTGGAACGTATTTACCGCAAAGAAAAGTGCGCAGGCCGCTCACGAGGCAATAAGGCCTACTGACGTTGATATGACGCCTGAGGATATCAGGTCGCTTGTGCCGGAGGAACAATATAAGCTTTACGATTTGATATGGCGGCGATTTATCGCCTGCCAGATGGCGCCGGCCAGGTGGGACGTAACGAACCTCGATGTCGTCGCGGATACATCAATTGGTCAATGCCTGTATAAATCAGGCGGCAAGGTGCTGGTTTTCGACGGCTTTACGAAGGTCTGGTTAGTGCCATCCTCGGAACAGGAATTGCCACCGGTCAAGGTCGGGCAGGACCTGGCGGCGGTCGATATAAAAGCAGAACAGCACTTTACAAAACCGCCCGCCAGATTTACCGAGGCATCATTAGTCAAGCAGCTTGAAAAAGAGGGTATCGGAAGACCCAGCACATACGCAAGCATCATCAGCACAATCCAGGACAGGGGTTACGTCGAGCAAAAGGAAAAGAAACTTTACGCGACGGACCTCGGCGAAGTGGTAAACGACAAGCTCGAACAATACTTCCCCGTGATAATGGACGTGGCGTTTACGCGGTATATGGAAGAGCAGCTTGATAAAATCGAGGAAAGCCATCTCGACTGGGTTGCCGTGCTTAACGAATTTTACGGGCCTTTCAAAAAGACCATTGAAACAGCGACGGCGGAAATGAAACACGCAAAGGCGGAGACCACGCCCAGCGAATACGAGTGCCCCAAGTGCGGCGCGCCGATGGTTTATCGTTTCGGCAGGAAGGGTAAATTCCTGAGCTGTTCGGCGTACCCGACGTGCAAGTTCGCCTGGCAATGCGACAAGGAGGGAAAAATGGTCGAGCAGCAGGTAAGCGAGCACAAGTGCCCCAAATGCGGCAAGCCCCTGATAGTCAGGATAGGTCGATTCGGCAAGTTTTTGGGTTGCAGCGGTTATCCCGATTGCAAGACAATAATGAACTTAGATAAGGAGGGCAATATCGCGCCGCCCAAGCCGCCGCCGGAACCGACGGGACTGAAATGTTATAAGTGCCGAGAAGGTCAGCTTGTTATCAGGCAAAGCAAGAAAGGCCCGTTTATGGGCTGCAACAGGTACCCCCGCTGCAGAACGATTGTCAGCATAAAGCAGAAAGATGAGCTGCTGAAATTACAGGCCGAAGGCAAATGGCCGCCGAAGACAGCCGAGGAAGCCGACACAATTTTGGGCAGAAAAAAAAACGCCGGTAAGCTTGTAAAAGCAAGAAAATAACCTCAAACTAAGGCACTCTAACAAAAAGAGATTTATTAGCCACGAAAAAGCACAAAAATATCTCACCACGAAGAAAAAAAGGAGCACGAAGGTTTAACCACAGATTCGACACAGATTAACACAGTTTTGCTCGACTTTGCGTTCTGCGGCAATGCCTTTTTTCATTAAGCGAGCTTGTTCAAAAGGCCATTGCCTTGTCCGCGAATGCCTTCGGCCTTCATTATTGAAGCCGAGCAAAAACACGGATTCTTATTATTGATAATTGATGATTGATGATTTAAGAAGAAAAAGCCCGCCGGTAAGCTCGTAAAGGCAAAATAGTAACCTCAAAGCGGCCGGAGGCCGCAACCAAATCCGAAGCACCAAATTCGAAATCCGAAACAAATTCCAATCACCAAAACTCAAAATCCCAAACAAACTGCAACATCTTTGTAAAGTAGAACTTACAATTACTTCGCCTCAAATTCTTGCCAAAAAAACAAGAATTGGAATGTTAGTAGTACAAATTAAATTGGCAAACATCAATTTGAGCAGGTTATTGCATCCAGTTTTCAGCCATTAGTGCGAGGTCAAAAAAGTTCACAATGCCATCACCGTCCGCATAAATTTCAACGACAAGCGAGACAACCTCTCCATCCTTTCCAAATGTGAAATCAATGGAGTTTATAAAGATATACTTTTTGCTTTGTTATTCTATGCCGGAGAGCCAGTATTCGGCGAAGGTCGATAAATCAAATAAATCTACCCTGCCATTTTGGTCAAAATCAGTTCCTTCGCACCAATCGGGCATAGCGCAACTTGATTCCATCCAATGACTGGCAAAAATAGAATAATCAATAAAATCTATTGGAATATTTAATGGATTCAGGATAAAACTCGCTAATTCAGTTATTGGTTCATTCATTGTAATCGAATCTGAACTATTGCTTCCTGTATAAGAGCCCAAACCTGTTCCATTCCAATAGTTAAATATATATCCATCGATCGCGGTCGCACTAATATTAACAATTGATCCGCTATTGTACCAGCCACTGCCCGGACTTATGCTGCTACCGCCCGTGCCCATGTTCATCGTCAGGTTGAATTGCGTGGTGAAACTGGCAGTGTAAGTCGTGCTGACCGTCGGGGTGACAATGTGCGTCATTCCTTCGCCGTCGCTCCAATTCTGCCAGACATACTGGACGCCCGCCGCACCGCTCTGCGGGGAAGTCGTGGAAATCGTGTGGTCTGAACCCGGCACCCAACTGAAAAACACCGTGTAATTGAAGGTCATGCCGTCCACCGTGAAGGAGCGGCCGGACGGGTTTGCCTGTACCGTCACTGATATATTCGGCGGAGGGGTCTGGAAGTAAAGGCAGGATGACGAGCTTGCGCCCTCCACATCATTACTGTTGATCGTGGCTGCATACCAATGGAGGTTCGCGAGGTGGGGGAATGATGAAAGCCAAAGTTGGCAGTTTGTCGCCCCGCCTGTAACGGTCCATTGGGTCACATTGTGGGATTCTGCGTCGTACGCGTAACAACGATAACCTGCCGCCCCGGGCACTGCCGTCCAGGCAAACGTAACCCGAGTGTCCCGCAGCACTGGTCCGGGTGGGGAAGCCGTGCCCGGCGAAATGGGCGTGGGCGGGGGCAGCACAGCGGTGTTGTCAACGGTGAAGGAGGAAGTGGCTATGGTCCAGCCTGTCCCGCCAGGGTCGGTTGGCGTCATCTGAATCTCAACGCTGGAGTTGGCCACGTAGCCGAGATCGGCTACGCTGTCCCAGACATAGAGGTGTGTATCACCATTCGGGCTGGAACTCAGACCGGACGTGCCGCAGCTTCCTAATCCTGGCGTAGCCGCGTGCCACGTACCGCCACCATTAGCGCTGTACTGCACCTGGATGCTACAGAGGTCCGATTCGTCGTCGTAAATGAGGAAACTTATCGGCACCCTGCCGCTTTGCGTTCCCTGCGGTGTGCTCACGGCCACCTGCGGCACATGGTTCCCCTGATAGACCACGAGGTTCATATGGCGTGTGACCGTGCCGCCGTTGCCCCCGAACGTCAGCGTTGCCGTGTAGAGCACGCCGCCCACGCCGCCAGGAAGGCTGTTCGCGTTGGAATTGATTGCGATTGTGACCGTCCCGGCATTAGTTCCGTTAGTCGGCGTGACTGTCACCCAGTTCTGATTCGCGCTCACGGTCCAGTTCAATGTGCCAACGCCGGAGTTGCCGACCGTATACGTCTGGCTCGGCGGAGAGAACGGTCCGCCAGGGTTCCCGCCGGACAAAAGATCGCCAGACGGCGTGACAGAAAGGATTGGCCCCGCCAGGCTCGCGCGAATCGTGAAGTGCCGTTCGGTGCTCGATGCCGCCACGGAGAAAGAAGTCTGCGTCGTCCTTCTCATATCGGACACAAGAACGTTGCCTTGCGAGTCGAGCAACTCGAATAGCGTGTTTGGGTCCACTGTTCCTGCCAGGGGGATTACCCAACTGATAACCATGGGATTGGTATTGACAGCACCTGTATCCGGGCTCTCCGACCGGACGATGAGGGGCCACGAGGCAGATGAGGAAGATGCCCTGTAACTGCTCTTCAAGCCGAAACTCTCATCGAAAGTGACAGTAATGTTACCCGGCAGAGGGGGAGCGGCCAATTCGTCCAAGCCGTCATCGAATCCGTCTGACGCGCCCGGCTTCATGCCGAAATTGAGAGTGAGGGGCGATGCCCCGGCGCTCGTTTGACTTACGGTAACTTGGCAGGAGAAGTCCGTTCCTATTGAAGTCGTGCCCGAATCGACTGCGGGCCGCGTCACGTCCTTCTGGGCCAATTGGCTCGCCCCTGTGCTTGGTACAAGTGTCACATTGTCGGCGTCGCAACAGATAAAATACCCAAACCCAGGTTGAAGACCGTTCACGAATATTGATGTCGCCTGAAGCGTTCCTGCTGAATCCACGTAATAAGCCGTCGGTGAAACGTGACTGTTGGACGCCGGGACCGTAGCTGAGGTAACGCCAACAGCGTTCCACCCAGCGTGCAGCGTGACGGTCGGGTCAACTGCATTCCCTGTCACCTGGCAAGTTTTCGCGTTTTGAAGGAAGATGAAATATCCCTTCTTCCCTACTGCGTCCAGATTGCTGGTTAGATCATATCCTATGCTTCCGTCATCGTTGATATAGAACACGTATTGGAACAAGTCTGTGCCCAAAGATTGGAATATGGCTGAGAATTTGCGTGAAGTTCCCGCTTTGGGTGTGAAGGGAAATGATATAAGGTTAAAGCTATAATTCCCAGCAAGGTTATATGTAAATGAAGGTGATGTTGTCTTTCGGAGCCAACCTTGGACTGGCAAACTAGGTAACCCTTCGATCCAATATGTGCCATTAGAGACAGTCATTGTAAATGTGTAATTCTCATCTCCACTATCCTCCGTCCAGTTCTGCTGAATGACAGTCACTGTTGTGCTGCTGACGTCACGTATGATTGCTACATGTCCATTCCCACCAAAGCATAGTATATCACCCACTTGTGGAGCAGTTGTGTCGCCGTTGGCATAGTCTGATAGGTGCATATTTGCTGCGTTACCGAAAAATTGCCATGCATCCATCCCGCCACCTAGATTGAAGAGATCCATATCGTAATGAATGTAGTAATAACGGCGCACATATTCCACACATTGCCATTTCATTCCTGTATAGATACCTGTTTGATTATTGTTAATGTTACTAATATAGTTGGGGACTGAAGAACCATTGGAGTAGGCTTTCACGCCATTGAATGAACCAATTTCCGTTCCGAAAACATGTACATCATCCAATCTGAATATCGTTGGATTTGATGAGTTCGTTGTTCCGCGGAAACGGATTCTTATAGTTTGTCCGGCATAAGAATTAAGAGGTAGGACTTTTTCATCATAGGTAGGAGTTGTAGATGAAAAAGCTCCGCTTTTGTCACGATTGGAATAAGTCGCGAGTGTACCGAGTAGAGTTCCTGAACTATTTAATACTTCAACATAAAGGAAATCATACGCCGTTGTTGTGCCTTCATCTGACGCCACCCAAAGCCAGAAGATTAATCTTGCATCTGTATTTATTTCCGTTGGAATTGAGATGCTTTGGTCTATTGAACCCGAACCATTTACTAATGGGGTTATACCATCAAATGCAACACCAAAATAAGCGTATTGTGACCCGTTGTGTTTCCTTGCCGAGTTGTTCCAACAATAGAAACTGCCGGAAACTGTCCAATTGGGAATCTGGCTTGGAGGTGTACTGCTTTCAAAGCCACCATTTTCAATACACTGCGCCCACGTTTTATTAAATGAGGTGAAATACAAAATTACAATTGCCGGAACTGCTATTAGATGTGTTTTAGTCATTTTTCTCTCATCAAATTCGCTAACGGTGAATATAATAACGTTAAGAACGTTCTTCTCCAGCGAAGTAAGTCCCTGTTGATTATATTAGTGTACGCAAATCGCCCAAATTGTCAAGAAAAATCTGCTCAAAGTTAGGGGGTTTTTGCCAAAAGATACAATTCGTATTTATCGATTACTCCCATTTATCGTGGCCTAAACCTGGCCAACCGTGTATTTAGATAATGCTCTACTGGAACGACTTCGCAAGTGGTATAATTATTGTATGCCATACAATATTCGGATAGTGAGCACGTATGTGCCGAGGCGATGCGGGATAGCGACGTTTTCAAAGAACTTAGCCACGGCGCTGTCGCATTTTACGGGCGAGGTCGGCCACATAAGAGTCGCGGCGATTGAGAACGGCAGCGGGCCATACGATATACCCGTCGATTTAGTCGTCGAGCAATACAACCCCAAATCGTGGACCGATACGACCAGGCACATAATCACAAGGGCAAAGGAAAGCGCCAACCCCACGATTGTGCTTTTGCAGCACGAATACGGCCTCGACCCGGACAAACAGGGTAACGACGGGCAGGGGATAAATTACGTCGAAATGGCGCGGGCATTTGCAAAAGCGAAACTGACGACCGTGGCGTATTTGCATACGGTGCTCGATAACCCCGATGAGCACCAGAGGCAGGTAATTCAAGAGCTTGCCAATACCTGTGACGGCCTGATTGTTACGACCGAAAGCGCTATCGACATACTCGAATCGGATATTTACGGCGTCAAACACGACAAGCTAAAGCATATCGACCACGGCATACGGATGCACAACCTGTCGCAATACGACAGGCAGGGATTAAAAAAGGAGCTGGGGCTTGATAACCGGTTTTTGATTACGTCGATGGGACTTTTGTCGCCTGACAAGGGGCTGGAATACGGAATACTCGGCTACGGGCGATTTTTGGAGGAATCGTTGACGGCGCAGCAGCGAAAGAGCATCGTTTACCTGATAGCCGGCGAGTGTCACCCGGTTTTTGTTCAGGCCGAAAGCGGCGAGCCATACAGGCAATTTCAGGAATCAATCGCTAAAGCGCTGGAACAGGCGAAGGTCAAGTGGTGTAAAATCAAGCAGTTTCCCGTCGGCGTGCCGCCGACGGCTAAACCTAATTTTGACGAATACGACATCCTGTTTCTGGATACCTATATCGATGAGCCGATGCTGCTGAAATTGTATGGGGCGACAAACATGATGCTTTTACCTTATTTAAATATGCAGCAGATATCGAGCGGAATACTGGCCGACTCGCTGGGGGCGGGAAGGGCCGTGATTGCGACGAAATTCAGATACGCACAGGAATTGATTTGCTCGAACAAGCAGTGCCCGCCTGGGCTTGTGATGGGTCGATACGTCAGGGGGATTTTAGTTGACCCGGGTGAGCCGGCGGTTGAGCAAATTGCGGCGGGGCTGGATTACTTAGTTTTCAACAAGCACAGGCGCCTATTTATGGAAAAGCAGGCGCATCAGCGGGGCTACCAGATGAGCTGGAACAATACCGCCTGGGCGCTATTGCAATACATAGATTTTCTGCGGGAGGAGCAAGAGATAAAAACGGGCAGGGGCATAACTTTCACGCGGGAAAAGCCGTCGAAATACGAAAATGCAAAACATACCAGGAACGCGGAATAATACGCATTATGATTATTTCTCGTGCGGTAGCTATTCGGGAGCAGGTCGGCCACAGAGGTTTTAGCCACAGAGCACACAGAGACCACAGAGATAAGAAAAAAGAAACAGCCGTCGTAAAGAAATAATTCCTCTGTGACCTCGGTGTCCTCTGCGGCTTAAAAATATTTTCTCTGCGGCAATAAGACCATTTTCCATATAGCGCGAGATTTTTTCATAAATGGTATAATTCGAAAACGGTAATTACGCACTGGCCCCCGCCTGCTTAGACCAGGATAATTTGTAGAGGATTGCCATTACGAGCATAACCGCCGCGACGGAGCAGATAATCGAGATAGTTCCCATAAGGGCGATGAGATAATAGCCGGTGGCGAAAGTGCCCGCGATGCTGCCTGCGGCGCCACAGGCGTAGATGTCACCGATGGTGTGGCCGGTGGGAAGGCCTTTCTCGAGCGCCATTTTGGCGACGACGGGGCTGATTGTGCCCAGAAACGCGGAAGGCAGCAGGAACACTACGGTAACGTGAAGAAGGATTCTGGCGGGCCAGTTGAGATTCCATAACCAGGTCCAGTTGCCGATGAGGGTGTTGAGACCAATGATAACAAGGCAGGCGACGGCGCAAAGGGCGAACAGAATCGCGAGGGTTTTTACGGGTTTGAAGCGGTCGGCCAGACGTCCGCCGACGTAGTTACCGATGGTGATACCTGCAAGGACTACGCCGATTATGCTTGTCCAGGTGTAAAGCGATGAGCCGAGGAAGCGGGCGATTATGCGGCCAGCCACAAGCTCGATAACCATAACGCAAAAACTGGAAATGAATACCGTCGCACAGGGTATCACAAGCGATTTTTTATCAAGCATAATAAAATCCTTCAAATTACGTATCAGCGGCTAAACAAGTCACGCAATGCAATAATACATTATTGGAAACCTTAAAGAAACCATAAAGTTACGTTGCGGAGAGCGGTAAAATGTGTTATAAGCGGGCGAATTATGGAAGTAGCACAATTAAAAAGCGGGATAACAGAGCTTGCGGCCCGGGTTGAAAAAATCCGGGACTGGCTTTGACATAGCAGGGAAAAAGGCGGAGTTTGCGCAAATTCAGGAGAAAATGGCAAGCCCCGGTTTCTGGGACAACCAGGAAGCGGCGCAAGGGGTAGTTTCCCGGCTAAGCGCGTTAAAGGCAATCATCGAGCCGGTAGAGGAATTGATACGCGAGACGAGGGATTTGGCGGAGCTGTTCGAATTGGCGGTCGAATCGGACCCCGACGAGTTAGCTCAATTAGAAAATGATTTAGCGGGGCTTATCAAGCGATGCGAACAGACGGAGCTGACGGGATTACTGAGCGGGCCTAATGACAGCAAGAACTGCTTTTTCAGCATACACGCGGGAGCCGGCGGAACCGAAAGCTGCGACTGGGTAAGTATGCTTTTACGGATGTACACGCGATATTTTGACAAGAACAAATTCCAGTATGGCGAGCTTGATATCACGCCGGGCGAGGAGGCGGGGATTCGTTCGATTACGCTTAGAGTGAGCGGGCCGTTTGCGTATGGTAAATTGTCCTGCGAGACGGGTGTGCACCGGTTAGTCAGAATCAGCCCGTTTGACGCAAATAAGAGAAGGCATACGACTTTCGCGGCGGTGGACTGCCTGCCGGAGGTCGAGGAAGATATCGATATCGAGATAAATGAGGACGACCTGAAGATTGATTTTTACCGCGCGGGCGGAGCGGGCGGCCAGCACGTCAACAAAACAAGCTCGGCGGTGAGGATTTTGCACAAGCCGACGGGTATAGTTGTGCAGTGCCAGAATGAGCGAAGCCAGCACAAGAACCGGGCGTCGGCAATGAAAGTGCTCAAGGCGCGACTGTATATGCTCGAACAGCAGAAACGCGACGCGGAGGTCGCAAGGCAATACGACGCAAAAGGTGAAATCGCCTGGGGCAACCAGATACGCAGCTACGTTTTACAGCCATATCAATTAGTAAAAGACCATCGAACCGATTTTGAGACCGGCAACGTTGACGCGGTTTTAGATGGTGACATTGAGGAATTTATCGAAGCGGACCTGCGGCATCGTGCCAAAGGCGGGGCCAATGTAAGAGGGAAAACCGGAGGACGGATGACAGAGGACGGAAAAAAGGAGAAACAATGAAACAGATAATTGAAGTCGAATTAAAAACAGCGGTGAGCGAATTTACCGAATGTAAAACACAAATGCTCGTTGTAGGGCATTTCTCGGACACCAAAAAACCCTCGCCGGAGCTTATCGAGCTGTGCAAAAAACTCGGAGGCGCCATCGAACAAGTCGTAAAACTCGGCGACTTTAAAGGTAAAGAAGGCACAAGCTCGGTGATTTACGGTAATAACCAGATAGGCGCGGAACGGGTGCTTCTGGTCGGCTTAGGCGAGCAGAAGAAGGCCACAATCGACACAATCAGGAAAGCTGCGGCGCTGGCCGCCAATAAGGCGGTGGGGATGAAACTTAAATCAATGGCCATAGCGGTTCATCAAACATTCGGCGCAAGGTTCGATTTGGGACTTACAGGGCGGGCGATAGCAGAGGGGATTTACCAGGGAAGCTATCGATACGATGAATACGTTACGTCGGAGGAAAACGGCAGGGCTGATACGCTGGCAGTCGAGGTTATCGATAACGACGCATCAAAGGTCAAACGGCTTGAGGCGGGATTATCAACGGGGATTATCATAGGCAAAGCGCAGACATACGCCCGGACGCTGGCCAACAGGCCGGGCAACGTGATAAACCCGCCTGCGCTTGCTGAGGAGGCCAAATCGCTTGCCAAACAAACGCCCGGACTGAGATGTGAGGTTTTCGATGAAAAGCAGTTAGCTAAATTAGGTATGGGCGGGATATTGGCGGTAGGCAGCGGCTCAAAGACGCCGCCGAGATTTATTGTGGTAAAATACACGCCCAAAAGCGGGGCGGCTAAGAAATTACCGACGGTTGCGCTTGTGGGTAAAGCGATAACGTTCGATTCGGGCGGAATCAGCATAAAGCCGGCGCAGAATATGGAGCAGATGAAATTAGACAAGACCGGCGGCATAGCAGTATTGGCGACAGCCAAAGCGGCGGCGGAATTGCAATTACCCATAAACTTATACGCGTTAGTGCCCTCGGCGGAGAATATGCCCAGCGGCACAAGCTACAGGCCCGGCGATATCGTTACCACATTCAGCGGCAAGACCGTTGAGATTGAAAATACAGACGCCGAAGGCAGAATGATACTTTGCGACGCGATACATTACGCGGTTAAGGAAAATTGCGACATAATCATCGACATAGCGACGCTGACAGGCGCGTGTATGGTTGCTTTGGGAAAACACAAGGCGGGGCTGATGAGCAGCGACGACAACCTTGCAAAACAATTACAAAAAGCGGCAGAAATCAGCGGGGAAAGTATATGGCCATTACCCTGCGGCGACGAATACGCCGAGGAAATGAAAAGCAAAATCGCCGACCTGAAAAACAGCGGCGGCAGATGGGGCGGGGCGTGCACCGCGGCGGC
>Ga0187886_1000876_pt1 | contig 31266 bp, 31 predicted proteins | sample June2016WEW_20_1_FD_133001 | JGI IMG/M metagenome (GOLD analysis project Ga0187886, IMG submission 133001) | Peatland microbial communities from SPRUCE experiment site at the Marcell Experimental Forest, Minnesota, USA - June2016WEW_20_150 | ecosystem: Environmental > Terrestrial > Soil >...
ATTGAATCACGCGAAGCGTGATACTTAATCTCAATGAGCTCACTGCAAAATTCATGGCGTGCAGAGGTTTAGTGTTTAATTGAAAGTTGGTATAATGAACTTGTTTCGTTGGGTACATGTTGCACATTTGCAGTGCCGCAGCTTAGCGCCCATCCGTTAGGCAGCACCTCTACAATGATTATTCAAAACGCGATAATTGAGATAATACTATGAAAATAAACAAGATTCTTTTATTGGGTATCATACTGTCGCTCATCTTTATTGCTGAGTCTTTTAGACTAAAATCTTCAACGGAGAATTTAAGTAATGTAGCTGACAGCCTAAATATTCACATCAAATCACAAAAGATAGCTCAATCAATTGCCGATTATTATGTCAGGACTTTGCGACTTACTTTATGGTCAATGGATATTAATAGATGGATTACGAACCAAGGATATAAAGAAGCAATAGATACATTTCAGAAGGATGTGTATAGCCATTGGCCATATGAGGATTACTGTTTTAAAACCCAAATTAAGGAGAAAGATTGCTTAGTCGAATATTACTTCTTTAACAATGGTGACTATTTGAATCCCAAAGCTACATTGCAACAGATTCTCATATTTAACCTACGAACAAAACAAGATAATATACTTGATCAAGAAATATGGAAAATAATTTCCGATTCATTGACAAAGTCATTTGGAATGCCACATTCTATTCCAAATGATAATTTACTTAGTCCTTTTAGTATTCACGAAAAATATGGAATGGAATCCAAGCTCTGGGAGGATAAATCCAAGCGAATAATTCTGGCAGAATATTATCGTTGGGAAGGAGAAGTGAGAAACGATTTTTTCGTAATCTTTGCAAGAGATAAATCCCTTGATTCACTTGCTCATAGATTAGAGACAATGGAACAAATTCGTAGCGATAGAATAAATAAAAGGCAATCCATCATTTCTGAGTTATGCGATTCTCTTCGACAAACAGCTGCACCACATGATTTATTTTGCCGAACCGACAGTTCTGGTGTATATAGTTTTAATGACCTAGTGAAGATTGGATACTTCATATCAAAGGCTAAACTAATCGGTGATTCTGTTCATTTACCATTATATCTTATGGCACTCTGCATATATGGGCAATCATATTCTCCGCAAGGAAATGGAGATGGATCAGGTCCATTTACTGATGTTGATTCGTTGAGATACTACAACATTATTTTTGAATGGGATCACATGGGGCTGTGTTGGCATTATAGTAAAAAGCCACTAATGGATATCTATACAAAATATTCTAATAGTTACTGGGGCCAACGGGCGTTTGTTATGCTTCAAAATATAGGCTGGTGTTTAGATGGGATGTGTAATGGGAATGATGGTTCATATGTTGCATCAATGGGCGAGGAGTTCCTGAAAAGATGTCCTGAAAGTTTATATGCTGCTAATGTTCTACTCACGATTGCGAAAGGGTACGAAACGAATTGGAATGTCAGTACATGTAAAACCGGATCGGATTATATGTATGATTCAACCTATCGATATGATGAGCCTTCGCGCTTAAAATCAATCTTAACATATGAACGAATTATCACTGCTTTCCCGAATTCATGTGAAGCGGAAATTGCCAAAATAAGACTTTCACATCTTAAACTTGGGATAAATACTGGTAGAACAGATTACTTTTTTGTCTGGGATTAAAAAACATTAGTCAATGATATTTATCTGGCTCAACTTAGAAAGTTTGGCAAGATCAAGCTGTAATTTAGAAGGATTCTTAAATTTAATTATTAATAGGTGCTGCCTAACCAGGCGCTCAAGCTCGGCTTGTCCAGAAGAATGAATCACGCGAAGCGTGATACTTAATCTCAATGAGCTCACTGTAAAATTCATGGCGAGCATAGGTTTAGTGTTTAATTGAAAGTTAGTACTATGAACTTGTTTCGCTGGGTGCATGTTGATAATTATCAGCGCCGCATCCCGATTTATCGGGAGCCGGTCCGTTAGGCGGTTGTGGGTGAGCATCACAATAGGAGGATCATAATTGCGCTTCATGATTCTTAGTTTAGGTTTGCTGTTTATGATTGGTTGTGTAAACAAGGAAATCGTTCAACCGGATTATTTGATCAGTGATTCAACAAAGGATGTACTGATTACAACCAATTCTGGTAAATCAATTCATATGTTATCAGATCATTATCAGGTTATCAAAGTTGATTCTGCAAAATATATCCGCGGCCAAGGTACCGTTCTTAAAGATAATGGTCAAAGTATTTTTCTTCCATTCGATGGGCAGATATCTTTCTCTGAAATAGTTCAAATCGAAACGAGAGAGAAAACATCTTTCTATTATTCAGGATATTATATCTTCGCTGGTGCAGCGGCTTTTGTTGTTATTGTTATTTTACTATTCAATGGTCGAGGGGCGGGTGGATAAAGTCCACAACCGCCTAACCAGGCGCTCAAGCTCGGCTTGTCCAGAAAAATGAATCACGCGAAGCGTGATACTTTATTTATCAAGAAGCTCACTGCAAAATTCATAGCGAGCATAGGTTTCAGTCTTAATAAGAACTTTATTAGCATGAACTCATTTCGTTATCAGCATTTTGAAAATTATCAGCGCCGCGGCTTATGCGCCATCCGTTAGGCGGCGGGTTAAAAAAAGAATATATATAACCTGTCCACATCGCTTGGGATGATACTGCTTTTCTAATAGGAGAATTTTATGCTGTTCACAGATATCATTGTAGCTATTCTGTGTATTGTTTTTGCCGTGTTCTGCCTAAGACCTGTTTGGCGTTTTGCAGGAGTGGGGGACAAAATAATTAACAAGAAGCTCGCCTTGCTTCTTTCTATTGTGTGGGGAGCGCTTATCTGGGTTCTATCTCCATACATTGCCGGAACACGTGAGCCGTGGGACGCTGCGTCTTATCATTTATACGCCCTCTTTATTGGCGGGTTGCTCACTGGGTCAATTGCTCCAAAGTATTTTTGGTTGTCACCATTTGGAATAATCATAGGGCAATTTGTGATTTTCTTTTTTAAAATTCTGTTTGTTAATTCCGGTCCACTTTGGCCGATTGGCGCAATGTTCCTGATAATGTCATCAATTAATTCGATAGCAGGGGCTGGTTTGTCATGGTTAATTTGGCGCACAACAATGATCATAAGATTCAAACGCACGAAATCAGTGGGTACAGTTGGGGGCAGTCCGGAAGATGCCGGTTTCAACTTCGGAGCGGCAGGCATCACTCCGTTGTGGCTCATGTTCCACGGGAAAATTGGGACTGGGGTATTGCTTACTATTTACGTTCTGATTTCTCTTACTGGCCTATTTGGATTCGGAAGTATTTTTTGGATATTTGCTACTCTTATCATCATGCTCTACTTTGGTTCAGAGGGTAACAGAATCGCCTTGAAGCACAAAGGTTACGCTTCTACACAAGAAGTCAAAGTAGCGGAGCAGGGATGGAATAAGGCAGGCATTGTTGTCGGAATTGCGATAATTCTCTTGATGTTTGCACTCCTTTTGTTCTTTGTCATAACAGCAAGGTGACAGTCATTTTGCAGCCGCCTAACCAGGCGCTCCCCGCCAAAATACAGCGGGGCAGGCAAGCTCGGCTTGTCCAGATAATTGAATCACGCGAAGCGTGATACTTAATCTCAATGAGCTCACTGCAAAATTCATGGCGAGCATAGGTTTAGTGTTTAATTGAAAGTTAGTACTATGAACTTGTTTCGTTTTGTGTACATTGAAAATTATCAGTGACGCATCCCGATTTATCGGGAGCCGGTCCGTTAGTGCGCAGCAAACAAACAAGAGGATTTTTGCGAACAAAGAAATTACCTTTCGTTGCGTATGCAGTCTGAGATTATTCAATAGGAATTCCAATATGAAAAAAACAATCAAGTATTCTAGCACAATTATTTTGATTAATATGTTAATATTACCAGCGACTAGGGTTTTTGCTCAGTCTGGATGGTATTGGCAAAACCCGCAGAACCCTCTGACAATGCAGAATCTAAGATCTGTTGTCTTAGTAGACAATAATATAGCAACTATTGTTGGGGATGGTGGCACCATCTTACGCACAACAAACGGAGGAACAACTTGGATCCCTCAAGCAAGCGGTACAACAAACGATCTCTACAAAGTTACCTTCAGTAACACCAACATCGGAACAATTGTGGGATCGAAAGGTACTATCCTTCATACGACTGATGGCGGTACAACCTGGATGGCGCAATCAAGCGGAACAAATTCGGATCTTAAAGGCGTCTCCTTTCCTGATGCCAACACCGGAATGGTGGTTGGGCATGGTGCAATTCTGCGCACGACTAATGGAGGAACAACATGGACTACACAGGAAGATAGTTCTATAGTTAATTCATATAACAATTTTGACGGTGTTTTTTTTACAGATCCGGATAACGGATCTGTTGTGGGTGGACAAGGATTCCTACATACAACGAATGGTGGAAAAACGTGGACATGGCAAGAAGAACACTATTATAACCTTCAAATTACTGGAGTTTCATTTGGTGACAGCAAAAATGGAATTGCTGTTGGGTTTGCTGGGATTACTGGACAATACGGAGGGGCTGTATACCGTACAAGTGATGGAGGAGCAAGTTGGAATAATGATACTAGCCATACCATCGGAGGCCCACTAGGGGATATTTTCTTCATTGATGCTCATACTGTTGTAGCGGTAGGTGGCTGGTTGGCTGGAGCGAATTCCATTCCCAGTAGTGTCTTTCATTCGACTAATGGAGGAGGAACTTGGAAATATCAATCATGTGGAACGACGGCCGCTCTTAGGGGTGTACATTTTATAGATACACTCACGGGGATTGCTGTAGGAGATAGTGGTCTCATTGTTCATACAACAAACGGTGGTGCGACATGGACAGTTCAGTCAGAATCGAAACGAATAACAGGCATGGATCTCTTTGGTGTCCATTTCATTGATTCCTATACTGGAACAGTTGTGGGGTCGGGCGGCACTATCCTTCATACGACCGATGGTGGCGAAACATGGTTAACGCAATCAAGCGGAACAATCTACGCTCTTAATAGTGTCTTCTTTCCTAACGCCGACATCGGAATAGCGGTGGGAGAATTCTGGCCGTCTGGTATTATCCTTCGAACGACTAATGGAGGAATTAACTGGGAGAGTACGTCCGTTAATAACGGACTCTACGGTGTCTTTTTTAGCGATGCCGACAGGGGAACAGCGGTTGGAGATCTCGGTACCATTCTTCATACAACTGATGGGGGAGTATCCTGGATTTCTCAATCTAGTGGAACAACGGAAGTCCTTTGGGGGGTCTTCTTTACTGATGCCAACACCGGAACAGTTGTAGGAGACAATGATATAATCCTCCGAACAACGAACGGCGGGACAACGTGGATATCTCGATCAAGCGGAACTGGAACTTACCTTAAGGGCGTTTATTTCTTTGACGACTACACCGGAATTGCAGTGGGGTACGATGGTGCGATGATCCGTACAACTAACGGCGGTGAAAGTTGGATTGCTCAGCAGAGCGGAACTCCATATCAACTCCAATCTGTTATTTTCACAAATGCCAATTCGGGCACGGCTGTCGGAGATGGTGGAATCCTGCACACGACGGATGGGGGAATAACATGGATAGCCCAATCAGCGGTGTCTAATCTCTCGGACGTCTACTTCAGTGATGCCAAAACCGGAACTGCCGTGGGAAGCAGAGGCACTATTCTTCGGACGACAACGGGTGGAACTACATGGGTTGAAGAACATCATAGAAAAATCATGCCAACAGAATTTGATTTGGGGCAGAACTATCCCAACCCATTCAATCCGACAACAACGATCAAATTTCAAATCCCAAGCAAAAGTCTAGTCATACTCAAGGTATTCGACCTTCTCGGCAGAGAATTAGTAACGCTGGTAAATGAGGAAATGAAACCGGGAAGTTATGAGCGAGTGTTCTATGGAAGTGGGTTAGCAAGTGGGATGTATTTGTATCGGCTTCAGGTTAACAATATTATGCAAACGAAGAAATTGTTATTACTCAGATAAAATGCTGCGCCCTAACCAGGCGCTCAAGCTCGGCTTGTCCAGATAATTGAATCGCGCAAAGCGCGATACTAAATTTGAATGAGCGTGGGTGCAATTTGCATGGCTAATGGTGGGTTTAGGTTTTCATTAGTAGCTTTTCAGTCTCTCGTTGGTTGAGTGCAGATTAATTTGGTTATGAGCGTAAACTCGTTTCGTTTTGTGTATTTTGAAAGTTATCAACGGCGCAGCTTATGCGCCGTCCGTTAGGCAGCTTTTGTAAGGAATAATCATGAAACCATTAACAAAATATGCAATAATTCTTGCTCTCTGCAAAACATGGGATTTGTACACAACTTGGCTGAGAACTCCAGATTTGTCGCGCGAATTAAATGTTGTGGTGCGTCTTTTCGGCTCAAACTGGACTTTGAATATACTCTATAATATTGTTGTCTGGATAGCAACATTGCTGATTGTTCGTATCGTAATTTCAACAGACAAATCGCTGTGGCCGCAACACCAAAATGCTACAAAGTATCAACTATTATCTTTTCTCTACTGCGGCGAAATTAAATCGCCATGGAAATTATTGTTTGCAACTCCATCTTCCTTTTCTCGTTTTTGGTATATCCTTGCTGGTGTTTTACTTTTTGCAGAACCATTGATTCACATTGTTGCAGGTACAAGTAATTTAATGCTGACTTTGTCTTCCAGCTATGACCAATGGTTTAATACAAATCTTACTTATAAGGTTGCAATAGAATTAATAATTATTGTTGGGGTTTCATTGTATGCTTTTCTCTATCGAGAATTTAAAATTTATAAAGCAAAAGCTGCCTAACCAGGCGCTCAAGCTCGGCTTGTCCAGAAGAATGAATCACGCGAAGCGTGATACTATATTTATTAAAGAGCTCACTGCAAAATTCATGGCGAGCATAGGTCGGTACAAAATTGAAAGAACCAGCATGAACTTGTTTCGTTTGGTACATATTGAACGTTTTCAGCGCGGCAGTCCGATCCCGCATAAGCGGGATCGCGATCGCGTTCCATTGTGTAACAATGGAACGGACTTAGCGCCGATCCGTTAGCCCGCAATTAAAATGTATATGAAACCAACATATTTGTATTATATTTTGATAGTTTCTTTAGTATTAAGCTGCAATACAAATAAACATTCTGATTTTATTAACATTAACGATCCTGTTCCTCGTAATGCGAAAATGCAGAAAGTAATATATTCTGAAGTATATGGTGATCCACTCCTTATGTGGGAATATGAATACAAGGGTAATCAGTTCTTACTTGGAACCGATCGTCAAAATAGGATAAAATATATTTTAGCTAAAGATTCTTCGTTCATGACGCCTGAAGGGATACGGATTGGAGAGACACACGTAAACTTGGAAACGATAGGAAGACCTATTAAAGAGGCGAGCTTGCTAGGTCATTATAGAATTCTACTTCCATCTGGATGGATAGTACAAGTAGAGGATGGTAGTGCGGTTAATATTGATTCTGGTTCAATTCAGGTCGTAAAACCGAAAAAAACTATTGTCACAATTATTTTTAAAATGTAGGAGAATGAATTGCGGGCTAACCAGGCGCTCAAGCTGACAGAATTAGCTGGGGTACGTTAAGCATTGCGTATGGTGAGTTTAGGTTTTTATAATTAACTTTTCAGTACCTCGTTGGTTGGGAAATATTTAATTTGGTTATCAGCATGAACTTGTTTCGTTTTCAATATATTGAAAATTATCAGCGCCGCATCCCGATTTATCGGGAGCCGGTCCGTTAGGCAGCAAATTACTATTTGTCAAAATAAGAGGTATTAATGAAAACGTTGTTGAAGTCATTTATCATGGCTTATATTTATTTTTCGATTTGTTATTCGCAAGTCATCTATCAGACAACACCAGTAAACAAGATATCGTTTTTATATGGTTTGCAAGATAAGAAGTATGAATCGCATTATAATGGATATAATATTGTCAAAACGCATGATATCGCTGATTCTAGCGAAAATGTTTATAGTCTAATAATCTCTAGGAATAATTCTGTCAAGTTCAGAACTAAAATAGGGGTTGACGATTCAAGTCGTGTGAATTATGTTTTATATCCGCTAATTCCCAATGGAAGGAAACAAATTATTATAGAAGAGCATACTGGGGGTGCTCATTGTTGTCATCTATATTGGATTCTTGATCTTGGAGATACAATTCGCATTCTTTACCACAGCAATGAAAATGAGACCGAAATAGGAGCGTTAATGTGGATATTTGATTATGACAATGATGGGTATTATGAATTTTCACAATATCTAAATTCATTCCATTATTTCGATAAACTTAGTGGAGCTAATTCTCCAGGCGCCGTAGCTGTCTACAAATATTCAAAAAAACTTGGCATTTATGTTCTTGCTAATTCCGATTATCCAAATGAAAATCTTGAAAGAATTGAATACACAAAATCCAGTGTTAAAGAAATACTAGATTCAACAAAGGAATTCGATTCTGAAGACTCGGAAAACCTTTTATCAAAAACATTAGAAGTACTAATTGATTATATCTATGCAGGTCAAGAAAATACTGGTTGGCTGTATTTTGATAGCAATTATGTCTTACCAGATAAAATAGAAATGAAAGAAAAAATTCGCAGTGTTCTTAAAGCATCTGTTGTTTATAAGGAAATGTATAACAAGTAATATATTTGCTGCCTAACCAAGCGCTCAAGCTGACGGAATGAGCGCCCGCCCAAAGATAAAGCATGGCGGGTAAATGGGTACGTTAAGCATGGCTGATGGTGGTTTGACATTTTCATTATTAACTTTTCAGTACCTCGTTGGTTGGGGAAAATTTAATTTGGTTTTCAGCATGAACTTGTTTCGTTTAGTATATTATGAAAGTATGGTGTGCGGCAGTCCGATCCCGCATAAGCGGGATCGCGATCGCGTTCCATTGTGTAACAATGGAACGGACTTAGCACCCATCCGTTAGGCGGCAAAAGAAAAGTTAATTAAATCAGAGGTAAGCATGTTTGTCGTTGTCCGAGCGATCACTTACGCCGCGCTCTTTATCGGCCTCGTGCTCATCTACGTACCTGCTCAGGTCTTGTCTTGGTCTGGGATTGTCCGCCCTGATACGATTGGAGTAGATCAGGTTGCTGGAATGGTTGTGGGAATTGTTGGTGCTGTCGTGGCGCTGTGGTGCATATTCACCTTTGCAACCGTTGGTAAAGGCACTCCGGCTCCCTTCGATCCGCCTCGCCGACTGGTGATTCAGGGTCCATACCGTTTCGTACGGAATCCTATGTACATTGGCGCAGGACTCGCCCTTGCAGGTGCTGCGCTCTTCTACGAATCATTACCACTTCTGGGTTATACTAGCATCTTCTTTCTCGCAACTCACTTTTTTGTTGTGTCTTATGAGGAGCCAATTCTACGTCAAACTTTTGGACAGGAATATGAAACATATTGTAGGCAAGTCAAGCGATGGTTGCCAAATTTATAAACTGTATAAAATCTATTTGCGGCCTAACCAGGCGCTCCCCGCCAAAATACAGCGGGGCAGGCAAGCTCGGCTTGTCCAGAAGAATGAATCACGCGAAGCGTGATACTAAATTTGAATGAGCGCCCGCCCAAAGATAAAGCATGGCGGGTAAATGGGTACGTTAAGCATGGCGTTTAAAGGTTTAGATGTTTAATAATAAACTTTTCAGCATGAACTTGTTCCGTTATCAGCATTACGAAAGTTTTCAGTGCCGCAGTCCGATCCCGCATAAGCGGGATCGCGATCGCGTTCCATTGTGTAACAATGGAACGGACTTAGCGTCCGTCCGTTAGGCGGCCACTTAACAAACAAATATCACAAGGAGATATCGCAATGAATGGAAACATTTGTCCTAAATGTGGAAAGCCAGTTATGCCTTATGGTCGATTCATGCGCGAAGCAGAACCATACAAAGTTTCTAACTGTGGTAGCTGTGATTCTAAACTAAAACGAAGTCCTCGTGTGTACCTATACCTTTTGATTATGTTGGTTCTTCTTGCAGCTATGAGCTTCCCACTATATTATGGCATGGTCGCAGCGCATATTTCGTTTAGCATCATTTGGCCCGTAATGGTAATATGGCTTATCTGTTGGGCTATCTTGGTGAATTACTTTTCGTGGCGTTATATCGGATGGGTGATTGCAGAGGTTAAGGACAAATGAAAACAAGTTCTAAGCGTTATTCATTGGTGGCTGCCTAACCAGGCGCTCCCCGCCAAAATACAGCGGGGCAGGCAAGCTCGGCTTGTCCAGAAGAATGAATCACGCAGAGCGTGATACTATAATTCTCGAGAAGCGCACTGCAATTTGCATTGCGCATGAAAAAGAATGAAAGGATAAACCACGAAATGAAAACGTCCAGACTCTCTCTGGTACTGTTCACAGTATTTTCGACTATCCTTAATTTATTCCTGCCTGCAGGAATAAATGCACAGCAATTAGATCCTCAGTACTATAATACTGGATCGCCAACTCTCACAAATATCTGGGTTGATCCGGTACATGGGATAGATACCAATAATGGCTCATCACGTTCCACTGCCTTGCTGACGATTGCTGCTGCCTGGCGTATGCTTCCCCCGGCGACGACAACGACCGGTTACAGAATCAACTTAGTTGCCGGAAATTATATATATCGCGACGAGGCAACGCACAATATCGTCGGAATATATCTCGATGAGCGTCATGGAAGCTATAACTATCCCATCATCATCGAATCAGTCGACGGCCCGTTAAGCGCCGATATTTTCAGCTCATTAGATTTCAGAGATATTGCATACATCTATTTAATAGGATTAGATTTCAGAACCGATGCATCTTCGGACGGCGGAGGCAACACAATTCATTTTGCCGACGGTGATCATATATTGATTAAAAATTGCCGTATCAACGGTTTTGACGGTATAATGAGGAAACCACAAGAGACTTTGAAAATAAATCAGGTGAAGTACATCTATGTGGAAGACAGCGATATCTCAGGTGCATTCTGGTTTGCACTTGACTATGTCGGTGTTCAATACGGACATATTCAAAGCTGTAAAATTCACGATGCGAGTGTAGATTGCCTTCTTCTCAAAGGCGGGACTGCACAAATACGAGTCGAAGGCAATGTAATTTACAATGCCGAAAGATTCGGATTTTCAGCAGGACAGGGAGCGGGATTTGATTTTATGGTAGTACCATGGCTTCATTATGAAGCATACGATTTGAAATTTATCAATAATTTAATTCATCATACGTTCTATGCCGGCATTTCCGTGCTCGGCGGCTATAATATTCTCGCTGCTTTTAATACACTTTATAAAGTTGGGATTGATACAACGGGTGATCGAACACTATTGGCATTCAATCTTGGACAGCGCGGATGCGATGGAGCCGAAATCGATACCTGCAACGCTCACCATTCGTTAGGCGGTTGGAGTCCGGGGCTGTGGAGCTCACCTCCGCTCGCGTATGGCAATGAAGTTGACTGCATCCCGAATAGAAACGTTTATTTCTATAACAATATCATATGCAATCCCGGAAAGGATTCGACAGTCGGCGGACATCTTGAAATTCGGGCGCCGTACTATGCCTCCGACCAGTCACCAACCTTTTTACAAAGTTGCAATCTTCCTAATCCGGTATTGTCCGATGATAACCTGCGAATCAAAGGTAATTTAATTTGGAATGGGTCAAGTTCGAAATCATTAGGCCTTGATGAAAACACAGGCGGCCAGGATTCAAACATCACATGCAACCGTGCACAACTCTTGAGTGAAAACAGAATCAACATTATTGAACCTCAATTTGTGGATACTGCTCACCTTGATCTCCACCCGGTCTTGGGCGGTAGTATCTACAGCGCCTCAACTTATACGATACCCGTTTTTTCGGGTGCCGACCGACCGTCGACACCGCTTGTGCCGCTTGGAATTCTTAATAACACTATTACAAGAGATTTTGATGGAAAGGTTCGTTCATCGACAAGTCCTCCAGGCGCATTTACGACTTCAGTCGCTTCAGCAATCCACAATGACAGAAAAGAGCCTATTGCTAACAGCTTCTCGTTGGACCAAAATTATCCCAATCCATTCAATCCGGCGACAACTATTTCCTTTAATCTTCCATTTAAATCGTTTGTATCGTTGAAAGTATTTGACCTTCTAGGAAGAGAAGTGGCAACAATTGTCTCGGAAGAGTTATCAGCCGGTGCCTACTCACGACAATGGAATGCGGCAGCTATGACGAACGGTGTATATTTTTATCGTTTGCACGCTGGCTCGTATACAGAAACAAAGAAACTTGTTTTGCTGAAATAGTATCAAATGCAATTGCAACATAACCAGGCGCTCAAGCTCGGCTTGTCCAGAAGAATGAATCACGCAGCCGGAGGCCGCGTGTAAATGATGCACACAAAAGTGTGCACCAATAATTACGCAGACATTCTTCAAGATTGTTGCACGAAGTGCAATACAACTTCATACATAAAGATGCTATATTTATTAAAGAGCTCACTGCAAAATTCATGGCGAGCAGAGGTTTAGTACAAGATTGAAAGTTGTCAGCATGAACTATAGAAGAGGAAACATGCCACGCGTGTTACAGTTATGGGGCTCCGTCTGTTTTGTGTATATTGAAAATATTCAGTGCCGCAGTCCCCAACAAAAACATTTTGGGGACAAGCTTAGCGCCTGTCCGTTAGGCGTCAAAGACATCGTGACGATGTCGGGAGTGCAGTACATTGCGAGTGCCGTTATATGAAGTCTGGTCGGCCCGTTCCCCATGGCGATCTATTGAAGATGAAGAACGCTCGGTACTTCGGCACTTCCTGAGAAAACATTTATATTAGGAGCAAATGAAATGACAATCAACACCATAGACGAGTCACAACGCACCGCTGCAAGAGTTGCGGGATTTACTTACCTATTCACAATGGCGATCGTGTCCTTTGCTTATTTTGGTATCTACGCCCACCTCATTGTCGCGGGCAATGCTGCGGAAACCGCTCGGAATATCATGGCACACGAACGACTATTTCGTATCAACATCGCCTGCGATCTCATTTACTGCGCAGGTGTTGTAGTACTACTCACAGCCCTTTACGTGATTCTCAAGGCGGTAAATCAAAACCTGGCCTTGATTGCTGCATTCTGCAGGCTGGTATATGCCTTGATGTGGGTTGTTATTGCGCTCGATCTTTTTACCGTTCTGCGGCTCTTGAGTGGCGCTGATTACTTGCGAGTATTTGAAGCAGATCGATTGCAGGCCTTGGCGAGGCTATACCTCGGCGTGCCCGCGTATTCCGTTGGCTTGCCGTTTTATGGATTGGGATCCGCAGTATGCAGCTACTTGTGGCTTAAGTCACGCTATATCCCTAGAGCATTGGCTGCCTGGGGTGTGATCTCGTCTGTATGGTGCGCGACGTGTGCTTTCGCTTTCATCATTTTTCCCAACTTCGCCAAGGTAGTTAACCCGTGGTGGTTCGATACGCCTATGGGTAGTTTCGAAATGGCAACGGGTTTTTGGCTTCTGTTTAAGGGATTGAGGCCATCTAGGATGGCTGAGCCCGATAAAGCAAGCGATTGAGCACAAGCCGGTGGCGCCTAACCTCTCGTTCCAGCCGACGGCCTACGGCCGCGGCTGAACTCAAACGTTGGGCAAAACATATGATAATCCGAGATATTACGGTAAGTGATTTCAATGAAGTGCTTGAAATAAACGAGCGCTCGGTTAATTACTTAAGTCCACTTGAATTGGAGAGACTTGAAGAACTACTCGGACAATCAAAATATTCGAAAGTTATTGAGCAAGATAAACAAATAGCCGCATTTATTATTGCCTTTGACCAATCATCAAAATACAGTAGCCCCAACTTTTTGTGGTTCAAAGAAAGATATAAGTCTTTTCTTTATATTGATCGAATAGTGGTTCATGAAAATTATCGGAGGATGGGATTGGCAGATAACCTATACTCCGATATATTTCGATTTGCAAAGAATATGAATTACGAATGCATAACTTGCGAAATTGACAGCAGACCACCGAATGTTGGATCAATGAAATTTCATGATAAGTATGAATTTATCGAAGTGGGAACTCAATGGCTATATAACGGAGAAAAACAAGTATCTCTTAGGGAGAGAAAGCTGCAATAGGAGAAGGATAATTGCGTTTTGCCCAACCAGGCGCTCAAGCTCGGCTTGTCCAGAAGAATGCATCACGCAGCCGGAGGCCGCGTGTAAATAATGCACACAAGAGTGTGCACCAATAATTACGCAGACATCCTTCAAGACTTTTGCACGAAGTGCAATACAACTTCATACATAAGGATACTATAATTATCAATGAGCTCACTGCAAAATTCATGGCGTGTAGAGGTTTCGGTTTTTAATAATAAACTTTTCAGCATGAACTTGTTTCGTTGTTTTCATGTTGCGGGTTTGCAATGCCGCAGTCCGACCCCGCATAAGCGGGATCGCGATCGCGTTCCATTGTGTAACAATAGAACGGACTTTTTATCCGCCATGCCTTATCATTGGGCGGAAGCTGCCATCCGTTAGGTTGTAATTCATAAAAAGAGGTCATATGGATTTTCAGATAATCATTAAATCTTTTATTGGATTTGTCGTAGTATTCATAATTCAGCTTCTATCAAGAAGCAAATATTATGTTCTATCCGCCCTCGTGCCTTTGTTTCCTTCAATGGCAATATTTTCATATTACTTTGTCGGCAAGCAAGGGAACGCAGAAAAATTTCAAGAAACGATAATGTTTGGAATGGTTTCCTTAATCACATATTTCGCGTTCTTGCTATCGTTACTGATATTTTCGAGATATTATAAGATTGTAACTGCCATAATGCTAGCATCTGGTGTTTGGTTTATTTTTGCGATTGGCCAAACAGTATTGTGGAATTATTTTAAGAAACCATTTTAATTGCCGCCTAACCTGCAGCTCAAGCTGATGAAATGAGCGTTAGTGCTTTAAGCATGGCTGGCAGAGGCGTAGTGCAAATTTGTAAGCCAGAGGTCGTCAGACTGCGACGGACTCTGTCGAGCTTATGAGCCTTTGGTTCAAAAGTTATCACCTGCCTGCCGAAATGCCTTCGGCACGCAGGCAGGGTGCCGCAGTCCGATCCCGCATAAGCGGGATCGCGATCGCGTTCCATTGTGTAACAATGGAACGGACTTTTTATCCGCCATGTCTTATCATTGGGCGGAAGCGGCCATCCGTTAGGCACATTCAAGTATCATGGAGAGAATACATGCAGTTTCACTCAAAGACCGTTACTATCCTAATTTTTCTTTGGATATTATTAATTCTGCTTGCCCCGATCAAGACTCCATTCAATTATTACGATGAGGGATTCGCTGTTTTCAATGCAACACGAGTTATGGACGGTGATGTTCCGTACAGGGACTTCTGGGCGATATATCCACCAGGTCAGTTTTATGCGTTAGCAGCTATTTTCAGAATATTCGGCACGACTTTGTTAGTTGCCCGCATCTATGACACAATTGTACGTTTTGTAATAGTGATTAGCGTGTATTTGATTGCCAAGAAAACCACAACTCGTCCCTTAGCTTTGCTTGTGTGCATTGTTACCACCCTCTTGCTTGCGTCTGCTCGCTCCTATGCTTACGCAGTTTTTCCGTCATTGGCACTTGGACTTTTGTCAATTTTAAGCTTGCTTGAGCATGTAAATACTGGACAACGACGATGGCTTCTCTTGGCTGGATTGCTCATAGGTACTGCCACATTATTCAGGTTGGACATTGGACTATACACTTGTATCAGCGTGGTTTTCACTATCATTCTTTTTCGCGGCTTTCGCATTGTCCAAGAAGCAAAAAGCCCCATCAAAGCATTATTCGCCACATCTGAACTACTGGTGATTTTGTTAGGTGCAGTATTACTTATTGTACTTCCATGTTATGGTTACTTGGGTATTAGAAGCGGATTTAACAATTTATGGACACAAGTGGTAATCATTCCTACAACTGTGTTCCATGATGTGCGCTGGAAACCCTATCCTACAATAATCCCTTCCATCTTTCCATTCACGGTGGGTATCTCGACTTTCGGAAGTGTTTATCCAGAACTTCTGGATTGGCTACAGTTCTATTTACCTCTGGTTATATATGGCATAGCGTTTTCTCATTACGGTCTTTCATTTCTTAAAAAGCGCATCACCTTTAATACACGGTACTTTGGTACAACAGCTCTCACTATTCTGGGAGTATTGTTATTTGCTCCGGCACTGAGTCGATACGATTACATCCATGTTGTACCTAGCTCGATTATTGCATTTCTAGTGGTCATTCCGCTTGTTCACCATGTTATAATCAATATTCAAAATCTCGTTATCAAGTATTCATTTCTCCTGCTATTAACCATTCTTGTTTTTCTATATTTTCTCTCACCCATAAGAATCCTTTTATCTTCTACAAACAATTTTTCGCCATTGCGCTGCTATTCTCACTTAGATAGAGCGAGTTGCATTTTTCTAGGTAGAGATCAGGAACAGGCAGTTGAGTACATTAGGACGCATACTTTAGATGGTGAATCAATATTTGTGGGTAATCGAAGGCATGATCTTATCTTCGCAAACGACATTGGCTTTTATTTTCTGTCTAACCGCCCCAGCGCGACGAAATACCATGAGTTGCATCCAGGAGTTGCTACGACACGCTCGGTACAGGAAGTGATAGTTTATGATATTGAATCGAAAAACGTGAACTGGATAGTCCTTGTGTATGTACATGAATCCGAGGAACCTAATGCCAGTGCAGTGAGTAGTGGTGTCCATTTTCTTGATGACTTTATCCGCTCCAAATATGTACAAGTTGCAGAGTTTGGCAATTATGGAATTTGGAAAAGGGTAACAAAGTAATGCGCCTAACCATTTTAAAAAGAGCCGGAGGCCTGTAATATTTTCGCAAAGCGAAAAACAAATTAGTGAAAGGTGTAAAGAGTATCCTCCCGAGGCAATGTACAGTACAACTTTACCACGTACGTTCAAGCTATCAAGTGAAATGATAGATGTTTATATTGCATAATCATCCTGAAAATCATATACTACAAGTATAAAAAGAATCCAACAGAGAAATATGGTGAAAGAAAGGCGATTTGATTATGCATAAAGAAGAACTTGAACAAACACTCGTGCTCATTAAACCGGATGCTCTCAAGAATTCGTTGACAGGATACGTGCTATCGCAACTTTCAGAAGTTCACTCTGGTCTGCGTTTTGCCGGAGCAAAGATAGTCCAGGTGAGCAGAATGCTTGCCGATCAACATTATGCCGAACATAGAGGCAAGGTTTTTTTCCCGGCCCTTTTAGATTATATCATGGGACTTGAGCATTATCCGAACGATCCTTGGAAACGGAGAGTGATAGCGTTCGTCTTTCAAGGTCCGGGGGCAATCGTAAAGATACGGGCAATTGCTGGTCCAACAAACCCTCATGAAGCCAGAGAGAAAAGACCGGGATGCATTCGTTCCTTGGGCACAATCGTTCTACTCAAAGATGCTGCCGGAAATGTCATTGGCGATCGAATCGATAATCTTATTCATGCATCGGCAACAGATATTGAGGCTGAACGAGAAATCAAACTCTGGTTTAAGCCAAGCGATATTCCTCCTTTAATGCATGCATATCCCACTGAAGTCAATGAGGATCATTATTATTTCAATGATAAAAGGCTCTCTATGACACATGAACCGGGCAGTGTCTGCTTGCTTGCACCCGGCGATTATGTTTGGAAATCCGATCTTGATGCGTTGCGTTTGATTTATAAAGGACAGCCTTCTCCCTGCACTGTCGAAATGGTCGCTGCTAAATACCTTATCAACGAGAAGCGCGAGACTGTTTGAAGCGAGTGCAATACTCCAAAAAATTGTAGGGGAAATATGCGTTTTTTAAGGAAAAATCTATGATTAACATCTCGGGAATGATCAGATATATATTTCTGACACTTCTTGAAAATGAAAAAAACCCCATACAGGGGTTTTTCAGTTATGCGGGGCCGAAGGGACTCGAACCCTCGACCTCCTGCGTGACAGGCAGGCGCTCTAACCAAGCTGAGCTACGACCCCAGTAATATAAAACCATACAAATTTAACGCATAATGTCCAGCGAAGCAAGAGTATTCTCTTAGTTTAGAAAAAAGATTCTTTGAAAGAATTGCCATTTTTTGTGTCTCAAGTAATAATTCTTAGATTTTCCCATCCAATAACGAATTGAAATCGTCATCTATAAAGGCGAAGAGATTTTCTTGAATGAAACGAGTTCAGAAGTGGAATTGTTCGTTCAGATTGTTGCAGTAAAAAAATGTCACGACCAACAATTTAGTGTTTTACCTCTAAAAGTGCGTCCAAAGTTGATTAAGAAATATATTGAAAACATTGAGGAAAACGAATATTTGTGTTGACATTTGAATGAAAAACCCCAATATTTCGGCAACATTTTTATGATATTGGAAAGGCGAGCATGCGTTCTCCCTTATCTAATCAGTAGATAAAAAATAATCCACAAATAATTCACCATTAATAAAGGGACTTTTATGGGAAAAGCAATGACGAAAAGCCAGATCGCAGCTCATCTTGCAAGCAAGTTTGAGTTGAAGAAAAAAGATGCTGTTGGCATTTTGGAAGAGATTGCGAACCTGGCATACCGGGAAGCAAAAAATTCTTTTACTCTGCCGGGCATTGGTAAATTGGTTTTAGTTGATCGAAAGGCTCGTATCGGACGGAATCCAGCCACTGGAGCACAAATTAATATTCCTGCAAAGACAGTTGTAAAGTTCCGTGTTGCGAAGGCCGCAAAAGAAGCAGTTCTGAGCCAGAAGTAAAGTACGGTTCAAGTGTGCATTGAAAGGCGTCGAGATAAAAACTCTTGACGCCTTTTTTGTCTGTTTTATTTTTTGAGATCTCATGTACATGATCTGCAAAATATATTATGTAGTGGTGTAGTGTGTGATTGAAGAAGGGATCACCGTATGAAAGATATATATCCCAAAACCGGGAAGACTCTTTATCTCAATATCATCTGGCACCAGCACCAACCGTTATATCTCGATCCGGAATCCGATCAATTGCAAGGACCGTGGGTGCGTACGCATGGGACAAAAGACTATTATGATATGGCGGCAATAATTGAGAAGTATCCCAATATTCATTTCACAGTTAATTTGACCTCTTCATTATTGTTACAGCTGCAGGTGTATTACGTTGAGCGTTTAGCGCCATTTGTAGATGTGAAGAAAAATCGTGTAGATGCGAAGAAGTTCTTCGTTCAGTTTGCCGGCAAAACCGATCCGTGGATTGATCTTGCGCTAAAGCCGACAGGGCAGTTCAATGAAAGAGATTTAAAATTTCTTTTCACGAATAGTTGGAATGCATTTGGGGTAAGTGAAATTGTCATTTCGAGATTTCCTGAATACAAGCTGCTGAGAGAAAAATATGCTCAAGGAGGAGCCAAGGGAATGTCTCAGCAGGATATTCGTGAAGTCAAATATTGGTTTTATCTTGCCTTATTCGATCCTGATTTTCTTGAGCGGCCACAGAAGTTGGCAACAGGTGCAACAATTAATCTCACAGACATCATCCAGAAGAATATGGATGGAACGTACACTTTGAAGAAAACGGTTACAGAAGAAGAATGCAATCGCATCATTGCTGAAACTTACAAGGTTCTCTCAGCGATTGTGCCCATTCACAAGAAGCTGATGTATCATCCGGCCACGTACAAAGGTCAGATTGAGGTTCTCACAACACCGTATTATCATCCCATCCTTCCGTTGATTTATGACTCAGACCTGGCGATACTTTGCCAACCAAGCCACACAATGCCTGCACGTTACCATTTCCCTAAAGATGCTGAAGCGCAGGTAGCGAAAGCCGTACAAGCCTATAAAAGAACCTTTGGAATGAATCCAACGGGTATGTGGCCTGGCGAAGGTTCATTAGCACTTGATGTAATTCCGGTTTTTGCGCATCAAGGAATCAAATGGATAGCAACAGACCAAAAGATACTAGAACGATCAAAACCGGGAGATCAGCCTTGCTTCTATCCCTATGCGGTTTTCCCTGAGCACAGCTCGAAAGCAAAAGATGCAGTGGTCGTTGTATTTCGAGAAACAGAATTATCCGACAAGATTGGATTTGTTTATAAGAATTATATAGGTGAAGATGCCGCAGAAGATTTTATCCAAGGTGTTTTGAAATATATTCCCAAGGATGAAGAACCAGATCGGTTGCTTACAGTCATCCTTGACGGGGAAAATGCCTGGGAATGGTATAAGTATGACAATGATGGAAAGGATTTCCAAAATGCACTCTACCGGAAACTTACTGCTTTGTTTGAAACGCGGCAGGTGATAACAACAACCGTTACCGAATACATCAACGGTAATCCCAATCGCATGGTACCGGCACATCCCGTTGAGACGCTTCAAAGGATTGAATGGTTGTGGCCCGGTTCATGGATCAACGCAAATTATGATACCTGGATCGGTGAGGATGAAAAGAATAAAGCATGGGAATACCTTTCTCTTGCACGAAATGATTTGGAAGCTTCAGGACTTCCTCAACCTCATCCGAAGAAACGACCTCCAAGGGACAAGACCAAAGCCTGGTATGCATTCCGCGCATGGGAATCTATGTACGCAGCTGAGGGATCGGATTGGTTCTGGTGGTACGGGACTGATCAGAATACTCCTGCAGGCGAAAAACCATTTGATCTTGCCTTTATTACACACCTGAAAAATATTTATAAGTTTGCGGAACTTGCCGGCGGAAAAATGCCAAAGCGTGATTTCAAGCCTATTGTTTCCATGAATACTTCGAATGTTGTACGCCACTCTCAGGGTACGATGGCACAAAGTCAGAGTGATTTGGTCACTGTAGTATTTCAGTGTGATGCGCGTGGAATGTATGTCCGAAAGTCTCTTTATCTTGTTGGGAATCATGAGGAATTGGGAAACTGGATTCCGAACAAAGTGCGATTGTACGATGATGGTAATTATGGTGATAAAGTTGCAGGTGACAACATCTGGACAATTGAGCTTGCACTGCCGGTGGATGCTGAGATAGAATATAAATTCACGAATAGCGGGGCCGAAGGAAACTGGAATCCCGGTGAAGAATTTCCAGGAATCAATCGGAAGATTCGAGTTGAAAGAACAGAAGCAGGAAAGATGTTCTTGCTCGATGTATTTGGGAAGATATGAACGGATTGAAAAAACGGCGAGCATCCCGCGGTAATAGAATTGAGAAAAGTACGGCGATCCTTGGTTTTATGTGTTTTCTTTAAGGAACATCCAATGAAATATTATACAGAACATCTCTGGTTCAATACAAAAAAGCATCGAGAGTATATCAACATAACATCGAATGTAGAACAAATTCTTGCAAAGAGTGGAATCAAAGATGGGATGATTCTTGTTTCTGCAATGCACATCACAGCTGGAGTATATGTGAACGATGCAGAATCAGGATTGATACAGGATATCGATGACTGGCTGGAAAAGCTTGCACCATTCAATCCAAATTACCGACACCATCGCACAGGTGAGACAAACGGCGATTCGCATCTGAAGAGTCTTCTCATTCATCACGAAGTCATCGTTCCGGTAACAGATGGTAAACTCGACTTTGGTCCATGGCAACAAATTTATTACGCCGAATTCGACGGCCAACGAAAGAAGCGCGTTCTCGTAAAAGTTATGGGCGAGTGATCGAGAAAACAAAACATCATGTCCTATAGGACAAAACATATTGTAGAATATATCTTCTTTCAAGTGATCGCTTTTATCGTTCAGCTTTTACCGTTGCACCTTGTTCATAAAACCGGATTTGCACTTGCCCGATTGACCTATCCTCTTTTAAAGTCAAGGAGGAACGTAGCACTCCAAAATCTTCGGTATGCATTTCCAGAGATGGGGGAAACAAAGCGGCGGCAAATTGCATTTCGATCATTCCAAAGTGTCAGCGCGACATTTCTTGAACTGCTCTGGTATCCAAATTTTACAAAGACCGGGATCAAACAGAGAGTGCACATCGAGAACATCGAATTGTTAAAACAACTCCAAGAGAAAAAGAAAGGAATTATTTTTCTCACTGCCCATTATGGCAGCTGGGAGCTTGCAACTCAGGCGATCACGGCTTATTCCGATACGCCAGTGTGTGTTATCGCAAAACCTCAATCGAACTTGTTGGTCGATCGCGTAATTACTCGCTGGCGTGAATTGTTTGGACTTAAAATTGTGGCGATGGGTATCAGTGTTCGAGAAATTCTTAGAACACTTCAGGAGGGTGGAATTGTTGCACTTGCTGCCGACCAATCAGCTCCGAAGGAAAGTGTGACAGTAAAATTTTTTGGACGAAACGTGCCGACTTTTCAGGGGCCTGCACTGTTTTCATTAAAGACGGGAGCGCCGATCATTTTAGGCTGCACCGTGAGACAAGAGAATGGGAATTACACAATGCGCTTTGTTCACGTACCAAGCGATGACTTAGACGGTGTTTCAGATGAAAGCATTCTTGAACTGACACGCCGCCAGGTACACATGACGGAGGAAATAATACGGCATTACCCCGAGCAATGGATGTGGATGCATAAACGATGGAAGCATGTGCAAGATCAAGCTGAGACGGTGTAGTGGGCAGAACGTTCAACAATATCCTTATTATACAGACGGCATTCATCGGCGACGCGATTCTTACGTTGCCGCTTATGCAAGTTCTCAAAAAGAACTATCCGCAATCATCCATCGATGTTGTTGTTGTTCCAAGGACTGTAGATATATTTTCTCATCACCCCGCAATTTCCAGTATCATTCCATACGATAAAAGGGGTAAGGATAATGGATTGATAGGCTTTTGGCGACTTCGAAATCAACTTCGCGCAAAGAACTATGATTTGATTGTCATTCCACATCGTTCAATACGAAGCGCGCTTCTTGCGTGGCTGCTGAAACCGAATGTTCGCATAGGATTCGATCGAAATGCAGGTCGATTTTTATTTACAAGAATTGTGTATTACGATCCGACTGAACATGAAATTGACCGAAATCTATCATTACTCAGTCCGTTATCGCTTCTGATAAATAAAAATGAACTGCCGCAGCTTTATCCTTCTGATGAAGATGCGCAGGTCGTGGATTCAGTGCTGGATAGTTTTGGTTTGAACGAAGAGAATCATATCATTACAGTAGCTCCCGGCACGATATGGAATACAAAACGCTGGCCCGCGGATAGATTTGCTACGATGTGCAAGCAACTTTCCTCTGAATGCTCTGCCGTATTGCTTGTTGGAGGAAAAGAAGATAGCGCCATGTGTGAAGAAATTGCAGGAATGTCAAAAGCAAAAAATGTCTTCAATGTCGCGGGAAAACTTTCCTTGCTTCAATCAGCAGAGCTCATTAAGCGTAGTCAGGTATTAATTTCAAATGACAGTGCACCGATGCACCTTGCTGTTGCAGTGGCGACGCCGGTTGTTGCAATATTCGGAGCGACTGTTCCGGAATACGGATTCGCACCACGTGGGGCACATGATATTGTCATTGAAACCAAAGGACTCAAATGCCGTCCGTGTTCGATCCATGGTGGAAAGACTTGTCCCATAGGAACATTTGAGTGTATGATAGCGATAACACCGGAATTTGTTGTGAACAAAGTGATGCCGTTTTTGCGGAAGATGGTGGGGTAAATATCAGGAAGCGTGGTATCTCTCATTTAGAAAAGTTTGCTTTACAAAGACGGCAGGGTGGACATGTGAAAGCAATTGCTTATAGTTTTGGTATTTTGTAAAATACAATGTTTTTCTAACCGTTCTAAGTTAATCGCTATCAGCTTCACCTTGAAGGAAGATTTTTTATGCGAACACTCATAATTACTTTATCGGTATTCCTTCTTCTTTTTTCTCAACTCACTTATTCACAACGTGGGAGCAGGTCTTCAGGTTCCCATATCCAAAAATATCCGACATTGAAGACTGCAATCGATTGGTTCGAGAGTGCGAATAGGAAACACGATGTTGAAGATTATCAGGGAGCTATTGCTGCTTTCACAAGGGCAATCAAGCTGAAACCGGATTATGCAGATGCCTATTATGGCCGAGCGAGCACAAAATATCTGCTTGCCGACTATAATGGGTCTATTGCCGACTACACCGAGGCAATCAAGCTGAAACCGGATGCCGATGCCTACTATGTTAGGGGGCTCGCAAAGTCTGCCATTAAAGACCATCAGGGAGCCATTGCCGATTACACCGAGGCAATCAAGCTGAAAAAGGATTATGCAGATGCCTACTATGGCAGGGGGCTCGCATTCTTACAGCTTAACCAAAAGAACAAAGCCGTAGAGAACTTCAGGAGAGCGATAGCACTTGGTTATCGCGTCCGTCAGGAACTTTTAGATTCGTGCAAGTAGGCATGTATGGCCGTAAAGACTAAATTATAGATATAGAGAAATAGGGAACAATAGAGATTTTTTATAAGTGTGCTATATAAAAAGCAACTCTATACGGTCAAAGGGGAAGCGAAAACAGAATAGCTGAGTTTTAATTTTTCTCCGGTAGGAATTCGCCAAGACAACCAATAGGATTTGCTTACCAATTGAATCTCTTCAAAAACTTCTCTACATTAATACGTGAAATAATATTCTTGCGCCCGTAGCTCAGCTGGATAGAGCGACAGCCTCCGGAGCTGTAGGTCAGGCGTTCGAATCGCCTCGGGCGTACATACAAATTACTCATTCATTGAATCAGGAACTATTATGCTCAAACCGCAAAAAAAAATCTCTCGGAGAGAAATCAAGGAAGATAAACTCGTCACCGCTTATTTTGAAACACGCGGTTGGATAGAACAAAACACGAAGATTCTTTCTTACGTTGCAATCGGGTTGGTAGGTATTGTGATCATTGGTTTTCTCTGGACTAAAAACAGAGCTGATTCTAATGATAAAGCAACCACGATGTTGGCAAAGGTTACACCATACTACGATGAAGGCAAATATGATCCGGCAATCAATGGTGTTCCTCAAGAAGGCACGCAGGGTTTACAGGCTATTGTAGATGAGCATGGCAGTACCAAAGCAGGTCAACTTGCGAAGCTGTATTTAGCAAATTCCTATTATGCCTTAAAAAATTACGACAAAGCTCTTGAATGCTACGATGATATCAGCGTGAGCGATAAGTTGGTCTCGGCATCAGCTATTGCAGGTGCAGCGGCATGTTATGAAGCGAAAGGTGATTTGAGCAAAGCAGCTTCCTATTTTGAGAAAGCAGCATCGAAGAATATGACGCTTATGCAAGCACCGGAAAACTTGCAGAGATCGGCTGTCAACTATGCCGCTGTAGGGAAGAAGGAAAAAGCTGTCGAACTTCTTCAAACACTGAAGAAGGAGTTCCCTACATCCACATATGCCCGGGAAGTGGATCGTTTCATAGCGGAGTATAGTTCATAATTAAATTGTTGAACCTAACGAAGATTGCCAATGCCTATCGTCAACGTCAAGAAGGAGTCATGGGCATCTTTCCTTCATTTTCACTCGGATTCCTATCGATGAGTGACAGAATGTCGCTCCTACAAGAGAAAAACGCATTCAAATCGTATCCTTTCGATTTCCATTCCTTTAACCGTCTAATAGTTCTTCACTCTTGTTCTTTCTTTCCGTAACTTTTTTACGGATCTATCGAAATAGATAGAGAGAGTCCAAAACCATCTTCTATTGGATGAAACATAGAATGAAAATTGTCCAAATATCATTGCTCGTATCATCAAGAAATATGATGGTCGTATCTATGCAATTCATTTCTGTGAAAACAAAGTAAGTAAATTGTGTCGAGATTGAAGCGAATAGCACTCTTGGTAATTCCCGCGGTCTTTTTGCCGGTCGTATACGCGTACGATGTAGTGCGTGCTGCTGTAAAATTTGAGATCACTAGTCTCACGGTGTTCCGCGAACTCTTTGTGATTGTCTCGTTCACTCTTATCGGTTTGTTTATTGAAAATCGACATAAAGCTTTATCACGCAACGCGCCAAAAGAGATCGGACGTGTTTTCTTTGCGGTTGTACTTTCATTGCTTGTTGTCGGGATAGCCATAATCTTCCAACCGCCTGAATTCTCTGGACGGGAAATGATGAATATTTATCGTTCAGCGATTTTCATGTTTTTTTCGACACTGATCGCCCTCGTTCTTGGAGCTGTTTCGTTGTATGTTTTGTTTACTATCCACGATATGATTCTTTTCAAACGTCGAAAATCAACATGGCGCTATTATCTCGCATACCTTATTTTTCTCTTTGCTGCATGCGGTGCTGATCTCCCATTCTTCCATCTGGAAGGTACATTCTTGCCTCCGATATTCTTCTCTTTCGCGATTGTGTTCATTGTTGTGAATTCATTCAAGCAGAATTGGATTGTCTATCTTTCTAAGCGTGAAAAGATATATTCCATCGTTTATTCAATTCTGATGTTTATCGCTCTCGTTATGTTGGATGTTTATCTTGCAAGTGGTTCAGGGAGCAACAATGCAATTATTTCCTATAGCCGGCCATTACATACGTTCATTCGGTTGAATGCCTTCTTCGGAACGATCTATTTCGGTGTTACATTCATTAGTACACTCTTTCACTTGCCGACAGCGGAAGTGTTCGAGAGGAAGCAATCGGAGCTCAACTCGCTGCATAATCTGAGTCGATTGGTCACGCAGGTGTTTGATTTCAATGATCTGGTCAATACGGTAACACAGATGACTTCGGAGGTTTGCGATGCACGCAGTGTCTGGATGGAATTATTCTCCGTGAACGTCGAAACCGGTGAGATGTCTGTCGATGTGGTTTCCAAGAAAAACATCACACAGCAGGAAATTGATCTTGTCGGTGTCGATGATGGAGCACAACTGAGGCGTTATCTTTTAGACTCACAAAAAGTATTGCTTATTGAGGATATCTGGTCTGATCGGCGAACAAAATATCTCAAGGAGAAGGGTTTCGCACGCGGATCCCTTCTCACCATACCGCTCCTTTCACATGGGAAGCTCATCGGCGTTCTTCATGCAACGAAAGAATATCAAAATGCTTTTGATCAGGACGATATCGATGTGATGACAACGTTTGCAGATCATGTCAGTATTGCTATTGAAAATTCTCGGCTCATCGCTAAATCGATTGAGCGTGAACGTCTCCATCAAGAAATAATGGTGGCTCAGCGGATGCAGAAGCGTCTCCTTCCTCAACGGTTGCCGGACATACCTTTGGTGGAATTTGCCGCTGTGTCCGAATCCTCATTCGAAGTCGGTGGTGATTATTATGATGTCATCAATCTTCCGGATGAACGCATAGGAATTGTTGTCGGGGACGTATCCGGGAAAGGTGTCTCTGCCGCATTTTATATGGCGGAGGTAAAAGGGATTGTTTTATCGTTGAGTAAAATTTGTTCAACACCGCGGGAATTATTGTTGCGCGCTAATGATACACTCTTGGAAAGTCTGGAAAAGAATGCGTTTATTAGTGCTGTATATGCTGTACTGGATATTCCCAATGCATCGCTCACAATGGCGCGTGCGGGACACTGTCCAGTGATCCTTATCTCAGGTGACTCGTCAGAATTAGTGAGGCCATCGGGAATTGGGTTGGGGTTAACGAATGGTTCTCAATTTGCACAGGCGACAGAAGAGCGTGAAATAAAGTTGAAACAGGGAGACATTTGTATTTTCTATACAGACGGTATCACCGAAGCACGAAATACGGAAATGGAAGAATATGGCTATGAGCGTTTGGTCCAAGTTGCTGTGGAATGCAGGGACTGTTCAGCGGAAGTGATGAAGGGTAAGATTTTACATAGCGTTCGAACTTTTATAGGACAAGGAGCGTATACTGATGATGTAACGCTCGTTGTGGTGAAATGGCTTGGAAATTCTAATGAATAAAGAGGATGGAGATGCAAGAAATTGTAAAGAGAAAGTTACAAGAAGGAGACCACCATGACTGATTTTAAAATCCACCATCGGGATAGAGAGGATGTCAGTGTTATCGAGCTCAAGGGATATCTTGATGCTCATACTGCGCCCGATCTCGAGACCGCTTTTCAGAAATTATTAACTGAGAAGAAGTATAATGTTGTTGTCAATTGCCGAGATCTTTCTTATATCAGCAGCGCCGGGCTGGGTGTTTTTATGGCGTATGTGGAAGATATCCGCAAGAATATGGGAGATATTAAACTGACCAACATGTCGCCAAAAGTCTACAACGTTTTCGATCTTTTGGGCTTTCCAATTCTTTATGAAATTTATAAAGATGAACAAGAAGCGGTATCACGCTTTAAAGAAATCAAGAAATAATTGAGTCTTGATTCGATAGACACGAAGAGTCATGAATCAATGGAAACACAAGCAAAGCACATATCGAAGAGAATATTAAGCCGGACAGAGAGCCTTGTGGAAGTGCGGGAATTTGTCGATGCCGCAGCTCGCGCGTTTGGCTTCTCTGAGGAAAATGTTGCTAATATTATTCTCGCTGTCGATGAAGCTTGCACGAACATCATCAAACATGCATATCAATATGCTGTAGACCAAGAGATTGAGATATCCATTTTCCCTAGCACACGTTCTTTCGAAATACGAATCTATGATAACGGAAAAGCGTTCGATCCTTCATTAATCCGTACTCCGGATTTAAAAGATCATATAGGCCATAAGCGGCGCGGCGGACTTGGTGTCTATTTGATGAAGCGATTAATGGATAAAGTTGAATATAATTTTATTCCGGGGAAAAGAAACGAAGTCCGCCTTATCAAGTATCGTTCGAATGTCCCCACTGGTACAGGCGGGGAGCGATGAGGCGCACCCGCACACAACCAAGCACAGCGGAGAGAAAAGAAGCGTCCGACTTTCTTCCACTGTTCGAATTCAGCAACGTCGTTAATTCCTCGCTTGACCTCGATTTTATCTTAAGCACTGTCCTGCGAACATTAATGGGCAAGATGCTGGTCACACGGGGCATGGTTTTTCTCAAACGGAGTGGAAAATTATTCCAGATCATTACTGCAAAAGGGGTCGACCATTCTGTCATAGGACAGACTTTAGAAGTCGATCGACCGCTGCGTTCTTTACAAGTTGTGGCAAACCTTCTTAAGGATAATACAGTATGGTTTAAATTTCTGAAGCATCATCAGCAGTCATTGATTATCCCGATTTTCTCACAGCGCCGCATTGTAGGATACATTACGCTCGGTAAGCGGCTATCGAAGCCGTCGTATTCCGCAACGGATAAACGGCTCATTCAATCGCTTGTTAGTCTCTCTGGTGCAGCAATCGAGAAGGCGCTTATCATCGATCAGGTGAAAGAAGCCAATCGCAATCTCGATCGAAAAATTCAGGAACTCAATACACTTTTCGATTTGAGCAAAGAGTTTAATGCTGGGTTGGATGAAAAGAAAGTGGTGCGGTTGGTAACATTTGCACTGCTGGGACAAATTGGAGTAAAAAAATATGCCTTGTGCCTGCGGGATAATGATGGATTAAATATCGTCGAATCGCGCATTGAAGGAAGCGCAAACTTGAAAAGCATTCTCCCCAAATTGTGCGATCTCGAACACTCTGCAACAACACAAGACCTGCTGAAGCAGAAGGCATACCGTATTGCAGCGGCGCAATTAATTCAGATTGGCATTACAGCAGTTGTGCCTATGCATATCCAGCATAAAACGAAAGGGATGATTCTCCTTGGCGAGCGATTACGCGGCGGCATGTACACACGCGCAGATCTCGAATTTCTGTACTCGCTCGGTAACCTTGCAATAATATCAATCGAAAATGTACATCTCTTCAAAGATGCTATAGAAAAACAACGAATGGAAGATGAGCTGAACATCGCACGGGAAATTCAGCAGGGACTTCTACCGGAGAAGCTTCCATCCATTCCCGGTTTCGATATTGCGGCACTGACCATTCCATCAAAGGAAGTCGGCGGCGATTACTACGATATCATAATGCGTCAAAACGGAGAATACATCCTTGCAATTGGCGATGTTTCAGGAAAAGGGACACCGGCGGCCCTGTTGATGGCAAATGTGCAGGCGGCATTGCGAGCGCTTGCTCCACATTGCACTTCTGTTTCTGAAACCACCGGACAGATCAACGATCTCACATGTGCGAATACTCGCAGTGGCAGTAAATTCATCACATTCTTTTGGGGAATTCTTGATGCACAAACACATCAGTTTCGTTTCTCCAACGCTGGACATAATCCGCCATACCTTCTGCGAAAAGATGGGACAATAGAAGGATTGGAGGAAGGTGGACTTATCCTTGGTGTCTTTAAAACAATGACTCCCTATGCTGAAGCATCGGTCACACTTTCACCGGGAGATGTTTTGGTGATGTACACCGACGGTGTGAGCGAGGCGATGAATCAAAGGAATGACCAATTCACGGAAGAGCAGCTTGAAGTTATTCTGAAAGAATCGACGCACCTCTCTGCAAAGGAAATCATACAGAGAGTTCAGCAAGCACTCGAATCTCACACCCAGGGCACACCGCAGTCGGATGATATTACGATGCTGGTGCTGAAGGCAGTATAGTTTTCGAGTTCTTTTCTTCCATCCACCTTGCCTTTCAAGTGAGTGTTTATTAATTTCAATTACATAATCATTCACTGCACCTGATGCCTCGATTTACGCTTGACGAAATACGGAATAAATTTTCTAGCGGCAAAGATTTTAACGAAATCTTTGATGCCTTTGAAGATGCACTGAAGCAGGGAATTCAGGATGTCGAATTGTATCGGTTGCTTTTTTGGAACACTGCACTCCGTCCTGATGAGTTATGTCTCTTTGGCGAAAAACTGGCTAAGGAATTTCCAGATCTCGCTTATGATACATTTATGTGGCTGGCGAATGTGTTCGAGGCGACATATTCATCCTACGATAACTTTGAGCTGGCGATGCGGTACTATCGTAAAGCAGCAAAGACAAAACCCGATGAAGTGCAGCCATATCTCAATGCCGCCGATTGCCACGAACCCGACTTAAATATTCCGCCGCTCTATTGGCTGGTAGAATTTTTAAAATTAGGAGTTAATCAAGTAACAGATAAGAAGACGCTTCTGCACCGATTATCGTATCTCTACCAAATGCATGGAGATCAGAAGCAGGCAGATTTTTACAGAAACCTTGCTGATGACATCGGACGAAGCCAAAACTAA
>Ga0187886_1000878_pt1 | contig 31166 bp, 28 predicted proteins | sample June2016WEW_20_1_FD_133001 | JGI IMG/M metagenome (GOLD analysis project Ga0187886, IMG submission 133001) | Peatland microbial communities from SPRUCE experiment site at the Marcell Experimental Forest, Minnesota, USA - June2016WEW_20_150 | ecosystem: Environmental > Terrestrial > Soil >...
AATTGGTCAGGTTGCCGTTGTGGCCCAAGGCCAGCATCCCGTGCTGGTAATGGAAGACCAACGGCTGGGCATTGGCCACCTCGCTCTCGCCGGTGGTGGAGTAGCGAACATGTCCCAGGGCCACCTTGCCCTTTAACTTGTCGATATCCTCTCCGGAAAAGACCTCCCCCACCAGACCCATACCCTTTTGGCACCTGATCATAGCGCCGTCGCCGACGGCGATCCCGGCGCTCTCCTGACCCCGGTGCTGCAGAGCGTACAGGCCGAAATAGGTCAGGCGCGCCACATCCAGCCCCGGTCCGTAGATCCCAAAGACACCGCAGGCCTCCCGCGGCTTATCCTCCTCGAGATCGGGCGCCCCAGCCCCACAATCAGGGTCTAGCCCATCAAACTGGATATGCTCCCTCTCCATAGCCGGTCCATCTCCTCTACCAGCAACTTGATCGCTATCTGTCCACCGGGCTGTCTGATCACCAGGCTGTCGCCCCCCACCGAACCCAGGGCCAGGCAGGGGATATCATACTCCCGGGCCGCCCGGATCACCAGGGGCAAACTGTTGGGAGTGCAGGAAACTACTATTGAGGATTGGGTCTCGCCAAAGAGCAGGTTGTCTACTCTGGAATCCAAATTCTGACCTTCCGTCTCGGGCGTCCGATACACCGGCAGATCGAGCAGAGCGCCCACGGCGCCGGCAATGCAGCACTCGGCAATGGTAACTGCCAAGCCGCCGTCAGCGCAGTCGTGGGCGGATCTGACCAGTCCACGGCGCACCAGGAAGCGGCAACAGGCCTGCACCCTGGCCTCTATGACCAGGTCCAGCTCTGGAACCGGGCCGGCCTCCACCCCGTGGATGACCGAGAGATACTCGCTGGCGCCCAGCCCCGGCTGGAACCGCCCTAACAGCAATACGACATCCCCCGGTTGTTGAAACGGGTGAGTGCAATGCCTGGCTATATCGGGCAGGAGACCGACCATCCCCACCACCGGTGTGGGATAGACCGCCTCCCCGTTGGTCTCGTTGTAAAAGCTGACGTTGCCGCTGACCACCGGGATCTCCAACGCCCGGCAGGCCTCGCTCATGCCTTTTACCGCCTCTTTGAACTGCCAGAAGATCTCCGGCTTTTCGGGATTGCCGAAATTCAGGCAGTCGGTGATGCCCAGCGGTTCCGCACCCACACAGGAGAGGTTCCGGGCAGCCTCCACCACCGCCTGCAACCCACCCTGATAGGGATCGAGGTAGCAGTAGCGGGCATTGCTATCGGTGGTCAGGGCGATCCCCTTGGGAGTGCCCTTGATGCGCAGCACAGCGGCGTCAGCGCCCGGCCGCACCGCCGTATTGGTCATCACCGTGTGATCATACTGGCGGTAGACCCATTCCTTGCTGGCGATATTGGGAGCGGCCAGCAGCCGCCTGAACACCTGGTTCAGATCATCCGGCACCGGTGTGTTGGCCACCGGCCAGCCGCGCTTCTCCTCGTAATAGTCAGGCTGACGCCCCTCAGGGTAATAAAGCGGCACGTCCTCCGTCAGAAACCGCACCGGAACCTCGGCAACCACCGTGGCGCCGTCCCGGATGCGGTAGACGCCGTCGCCGGTGACCTTGCCGATCACCGTAGCCTCCAGGCCCCACTTCTCCACGATCCGGCGGACATCCTGTTCCTTCTCCGGCTCGATCACCAGCAGCATCCGCTCCTGGGACTCGGACAGCATCACCTCGTAGGGGGTCATCCCCTCCTCCCGGCGCGGTACCAGGGCCACGTCCAGGTCCAGACCAGTACCCGCCCGGCCGGCCATTTCAGCGCTGGAACTGGTGAGGCCGGCTGCTCCCAGGTCCTGGATCCCCACCACGAGCTCGGCCCGGATCACCTCCAGGCAGGCCTCGATCAGCAGCTTCTCCATGAAGGGGTCGCCCACCTGCACCGCCGGCCGGCGCTGTTCGCTCTCCTCGCTCAATTCCTCGGAGGCGAAGGTGCAGCCATGAATCCCGTCCCGGCCGGTGCGGGCGCCCACCAGCATCACCTGGTTGCCGGGACCCGCCGCCGTCCCCCGCCTGATCTCGCTGTGTGACACCAGACCGACACACATGGCATTGACCAGGGGGTTGCCCGTGAAGCTCGGGTTGAAGCCAACCTCCCCGCCCACGGTGGGGATGCCCAGGCAGTTGCCATAGTCCCCGATCCCGGCCACCACTCCGGAGAACAGGTAGCGCACCCGGGGGTCGGACAGATCGCCGAAGCGCAGGGAGTTCAGCGAGGCGATCGGGCGCGCCCCCATGGTGAAGATATCCCGGACAATGCCCCCCACCCCGGTGGCCGCGCCCTGGTAAGGCTCGATCGCCGAGGGGTGGTTGTGGCTCTCCATCTTGAACACGATCCCCTGACCATCACCGATATCGACGATACCGGCGTTCTCTCCCGGTCCCTGCAGCACATGGCTGCCGGTGGTGGGAAACAGCTTCAGGACCGGACGGGAATGACTGTAGGCGCAGTGCTCCGACCAGAGCACGGCGAACAGTCCCGTCTCCAAATAGTTGGGGGCGCGGCCGAGCAAGCTGCAGATCTGCTCATACTCGGCCCGGGTCAGGCCCATCTCTTGCCAATCCGGCTTTCGCTCAGGCACGCCCGGCCACCTCCTGTTCCTGGCCGACTCCCCACCAGTGCAGGATCGACAGAAAGACCCGCAGGCCGTCCTGGTTGCCCAGGATCGATTCGGAGCAGCGCTCCGGATGGGGCATCAGGCCAAGAATGTTGCCCTGGCGGCTGCAGATCCCGGCGATGTTGCCGAGTGAACCGTTGGGGTTGGCCTCGGGAACGGCTTTCCCTGTTTCGTCGCAGTACCGGAAGATGATCCGTCCCTCCCGCTTCAGCTCCCCCAAGGTTTCCGGGTCTGCATAGTAATTACCCTCGCCATGGGCGATAGGCATGCTGATCACCTCGCCCGGACGGTACCGGTTGGTGAAGGGAACGTCCGTGTTTTCCACCCGCATCAGCACGTCCTGGCAGCGAAACTGCAGGCTGTCGTTGCGCCGCATCGCCCCGGGCAGCAGGCCGGCCTCCAGCAGCACCTGGAAACCGTTGCAGATCCCCAGGACCAGGCCTCCCCGGTCGGCGAAGGCCGGCAAGGCCTCCATGATCGGAGCGAACCGGGCGATGGCGCCCGCCCGCAGGTAATCCCCGTAGGCAAAGCCGCCCGGCAGGATGACGCAGTCAAATCCGTCCAGGCTCTGCTCCTGGTGCCAGATATAGGTGACAGGATGGCCCAGTACCTGATCGATCACGTGGTAGGTATCCATATCGCAGTTGGATGCCGGAAAGACCACCACTCCGAATCTCATGGCCGGACCTCCTGCAGTTCAAAGGTGTAGTCTTCGATCACCGGGTTGGCCAGCAGGCGGTCGCACATCTCCCGCACTGACTGTTCTGCCTGCTGGTGATCCGGGGAGTCCAGGGTGAGTACCAGAAACTTTCCGACCCGCACGTCGGCCACTCCCTGGTACCCCATATTGGCCAGTCCGCCCTTGACCGCCTTGCCCTGGGGATCGAGGATCCCCTGTTTCAACGTGACGTAGATCCGCGCCTGGAACACGCTAATCGCCTCCTCATTTGGTCGTTGGTCGTTGGATTTCATTTAACGACCGTATGCTGCACCAACGCACCCGACCGCCATTAACCTTGCAGCCTCTTCCATACCTCTTCGTAAGCCGGGATCAAACCGCCCAGGTCACGCCGGAAGCGGTCCTTGTCCAGCTTCTCCTGCGTTTCCCGATCCCAGAACCGGCAGGTGTCCGGTGAGATCTCATCCGCCAGGATCAGCTCTCCCTTGTGGATGCCGAACTCCAGCTTGAAATCTACCAATAACATTCCCTTGGCGTTGAGGTAGGAACGCAGCACCTCATTGATGGCCAGGGCCATCGACCGCAATGCTTGAACTCGTCCGGGATCTGCCCAACCCAGGGAGATGATCTGGTCCTCGGTCACCAGGGGGTCGTGCAACTCGTCGTTTTTATAGCTGAACTCCACCGCCGGCCGGACCAGCACCAGCCCCTCGTCGATCCCGAGGCGCTTGGCCAGGCTGCCGGCCGCGATATTGCGGACGATTACCTCCAGGGGAACGATCTCCACCTGCTTGACCAGCATCTCTGTGGGGCTGATCAACCTGACGAAGTGGGTGGGAATACCAGCCACCTCCAGCAGGGAGAAGAAATGGCCGGCGATCCGGTTGTTCAGGGCACCCTTGCCGGAGATGGTATCTTTTTTCAAGCCGTCGAAGGCCGTGGCCTCATCCTTGTAGGAGACCCAGAGCAGATCCGGGTCAGTGGTCCGGTACATCTGCTTGGCCTTACCCTCATAGAGCAGTTGCTGCTTCTCCGGCAGCGTTCGCCCATCGGAGCCGCTTCCGGTTCCGAAGCGGGACTGCATGGTGGCTTCCCATTCGGCCACCGGCGCAGGGCCAAGCCCCGCCCGCCAGAAGATGTAGTTCACCCGGTCCAGGTAGTGCCCGGCATTGCAGAGGGAGTCGATCTCGTCCGCCGGCAGGTACTGGGCAATGGCCGGGTCCGCCTTGAGGGCGGCCAGGAAATCCCCCTCCGGCCAGTTGCGGTGCGCCTGGCGCTGCACCAGGGTGTAGGCCTCCTCCTGGCTCAATCCCTTGGCTAACAGGGCGAGACGCAGGCGCTGGCTGTAGATCAACCCGTGGGTGCGGGCCAGGTTGCGTTCCATCTGCTGCGGGTACACCTGGAGGCTGCCCAGCACCGCCGTAAACTGCACGATCATGAAGTGGAGCAGGGTGGTGCTGTCCGGAATGATGATCCGCTCCACCGACGAGTTGGAGATGTCGCGCTCGTGCCAGAGGGAGATGTTCTCCATGGCAGCCGTGGCATTGCCCCGCAGCACCCGGGCCAAACCGGTGATCCGCTCGCAGTTTACCGGGTTGCGCTTGTGGGGCATGGCCGAAGAGCCTTTCTGGCCGGGGGCGAAGCCCTCCTCCAGCTCCTGCACCTCGGTGCGCTGCAGGTGCCGGATCTCCGTGGCAAACTTCTCCAGGGTTCCGGCAGTGACCGCCAGGGCGGCCAGGTAATCCGCGTGCCGGTCCCGCTGCAGCACCTGGGTGGAGACCTTGGCCGGAGCAAGGCCCACCCGGCGGCAGACGTAGCTCTCCACGTAGGGGTCAAGAAAGGCGTAGGTGCCTACCGCCCCGGACAGGCGTCCGACGCTGATCGTTTGGCGGGCCTGCTCCAACCGGAGGATAGCCCGGCCGATATCGGCATGCCAGAGAGCAAACTTCAGCCCGAGGCTGATCGGTTCTGCATGGACGCCGTGGGTACGCCCGATCATCGGCAGATCCTTATAGGTCCTGGCCTTTTCGGCCAGTAATTCACTCAGCTCACCCAGTGCCTGCAGAATGATCTCCAGGGCATCGCGCATCAGCAACGATAGGGCGGTGTCCACGATATCATAGGAGGTCAGACCCAGGTGCAGATACTTGCCGGCATCGCCGACACTCTCGGCCACACAACTGACAAAGGCGATCACATCGTGCCTGGTCACCGTCTCGATTTCGGCGATCCGTCCGACGTTAAAACGTGCCCGCGCCCGGATCTCCTGCACCGCCTCCGCCGGTATCCGGCCCAGTTTGGCCCAGGCCTCACAGGCCAGGATCTCCAGCTCCAGCCATTTCTGAAAACGGTGCTCTGGTGACCACAGCACCTTCATCTCCGGCAAAGTGTAGCGTTCCAGCAAATCAATCAGCCCCCTTTAATTTGCCGTTGGTCGTCAGCGATCGGTTAATCCCTCTATTTCTGTTGCTGCAGTTTCTCCTGCAGCCGGGCAGACTTGGCCGCCACCTCCACTGCCAACCTCTCCCGATAGGCCTGGAGCTTGCCACGCAGGCCCGGATCGCTCAGTGACAACATCTGAATTGCCAGCAGGGCGGCGTTACGCGCCCCGTTGACGGCCACCGTAGCCACTGGCACACCGGGCGGCATCTGGACGATGGCATACAGGGCGTCCATGCCGTTCAGGGCGCCCCCCTGCAGGGGCACGCCGATCACCGGCAGGCAGGTATAAGCTGCCAACACCCCCGGCAGGTGTGCCGCCATACCCGCCCCAGCGACGATCACCCGCAGCCCCCGCTCCTCCGCATTAGCAGCATAATCGGCCGCCCGCCGGGGGCTGCGGTGGGCCGAGATCACGCTGGCCTCGAATGGTACCCCGAATTCTTTTAAAACCCTGAGGGTTTCCTCCATCACCGGCAGGTCGGAGTCACTTCCCAGGACGATCCCTACCACCGGGCCGCCATGGATGGCGCCGGTCTCCTGTTTCTTCGGGCTCACAGCCTCACCCCATCCTTAATGCTGATCATTCTATCCAATTCTAGCAAACAAGGGCGGCTCTTACTTGCCCGCGCTTGCTGCATTAAAAACGCTCATGATGACAGTTTCCGCTATTCCCATTCGATGGTGGCCGGTGGCTTGGAGGTGATGTCGTAGAGCACCCGGTTGACGCCTGGCACCTCGTTGACAATCCGGCTGGAGATTCGTCCCAGCAAGTCGTAGGGCAGGCGTGCCCAATCGGCGGTCATGGCGTCCTCGCTGGTCACTGCCCGGATCACGATCGGCTGGGCATAGGTGCGTTCGTCTCCCATCACCCCGACGCTGCGCACCGGAAGCAGCACCGTAAAGTACTGCCAGATGCTGCGCTCCTGGCCGGCCTCTCTGATCTCCTGGCGCAGGATCCAATCGGCCTCCTGCACCATGGACAGTTTCTCGTCGGTAATCTCTCCCAGTATCCTGACTGCCAGTCCCGGCCCCGGAAACGGCTGGCGCCACACGATCTCTTCGGGTAGGCCCAGTTCCAGGCCAACCTGCCGCGCCTCATCCTTGAAGAGCCAGCGCAGTGGCTCCAGCAGCTTCAATTTCATATCCGCCGGAATGCCCCCCACGTTGTGATGAGTCTTGATCACGGCAGCAGATCCGGTGCCGGATTCGACCACATCCGGGTAGAGTGTCCCCTGCAACAGGAAGCCTGTATCCCCCAACTTGGCAGCCTCGTCCTCAAAGACCCGAACAAACTCATTGCCGATGATCCGGCGCTTCTGCTCCGGATCCACGACTCCTTTTAGCTTGCCCAAAAAACGCTCCGGGGTAACGACGGTGATGATCTTCATCCCCAGGCTCTCCCGGAAAGCTAGCTCCACTTCCTGGCGCTCTCCCTTGCGCAGCAGGCCATGATCAACAAAAATGCAGGTCAATTGATCGCCCACCGCCCGGTATACCAGTGCGGCAGCCACGCTGGAGTCTACGCCGCCGCTCAGAGCGCCCACTACCTGCTGATGACCGACGGTCTCCCTGATGGCGACAATCTGCTCCTCGATAAAGGAGGCTGGGGTCCAATCCCCCTTGCAGCCGCAGACCCGGTACAGGAAGTGGGCCAAAATCTCTCTCCCCTGAGGCGTGTGTTGCACCTCGGGATGGAACTGTACCCCGTACAGGCGACGCTTCGGATCACTGATGGCTGCGGTCACGTTGCTGGAGGTGACTGCTGCGACCTCGAATCCCGGCGGAGGGTTGTCCACCCGGTCGCCGTGGCTCATCCACACGCCGATCTCCTGGGGCAGGCCGCTGAACAGCGGCTCCGGACGGAGCACCGCCAGCCGCGCCGGCCCGTATTCCCGGTGCTCTCCCCCGCTCACCTGACCGCCCAGGAGGTAGGCCATCAACTGCATCCCGTAGCAGATGCCCAGTACCGGCACCTCTCCCGACAGCAACTCCGGATCGCAGCGAGGCGCCCCGGTCGCATAGACGCTGGCCGGGCCGCCGGAAAATACCAGGCCTCGGGGATGGTGAGTCCGTAGTTCCGCCCAGGTTCTGTCGCAGGGCACGATCTCACAGTACACCCTGGCCTCCCGGATACGGCGGGCAATCAACTGGGTGTACTGGGCGCCAAAATCGATTACAAAAATCAGGTCGCGGTCAGGGGGCATCCCGGATTTCCTCCTCAGGCCTCTTTTATAGCTGCCTCTCCAGGCGCTGGGGCATCACCCTCGTCCGGGTGAAGAATGTATATTCCCGGCAGGTTGCGGTAGTGCTGGCCGCAGTCCAGACCATAGCCCACCGCAAAGTGATCGGGGATGGTAAAACCGTTGTAGTCCGGCTCAAAGTCAACCTGCCTGCGCTCCGGTTTGTCCAGCAGGGTACAGATCCGCAGATCTGCCGGTTGCTTGGCCTTCAAATAGTCACTCAGGTATTTTAGGGTCAAGCCGGAATCGATGATATCTTCAACCAGCAGCACATGCCGCCCGGCCACGCTCTCATCCAGGTCCTTGAGGATTCTGACCACCCCGGAACTGCGGGTGGTCTGCCCGTAACTGGATACTGCGACAAAATCGATGATCACCGGAATGGTCAGATGACGCACCAGGTCTGCCAAAAAGATGAAGGCACCCCGCAGGATGCCAACCACCAGTAGTTCTTTGCCGGCATAATCAAGGTTGATCTTCGTAGCCAGTTCCCCGATCTTTACCTGTATCGCCGCTTCTGTTATCAATACGTCGAGCTTATCCACTAAGCAACCTCCGAATTTTTAACTTTTTTATTATATCATACGGATTAGCTTAATCCTACAACACCCGACAAGGAATTGACATGTCATCCCGTTCACTTAGGCAGGATCAGGTTCCCGCTTCCCAGGAGGAAAGGTACTGGATCTGCTCCGGAGTCAGCTCCTCGAGCTGAATACCGTAAGCGGCCAGCTTCAGGCGCGCCACCCGGGTATCGATCTCGGTTGGCACCTTGTAGACATCCGGCTGCAGCTTACCCTGCTGTGACACCAGCCATGCTGCCGAAAGCGCCTGATTGGCAAAGCTGAGGTCCATCACCTCTATGGGATGACCTTCCCCGCAGGCCAGATTGACGAGCCGTCCCTCGCCCAGCAAGTATACACGCCGGCCGTCCGCGAAACGGAACTCCTCCACGTCTTCTTTGACCGTTCTCCTGGATGTAGTCATCCCCTCCAGGGCCGGGATGTCGATCTCCACGTTGAAGTGTCCCGCATTCGATAGAATCACTCCATCCTTGAGGTCCACCAGGTCCTTCCCGGCCACCACGTGAATGTCGCCGGTGGCAGTGATGATGAAATCCGCCTTACCGGCAGCCTCCCGCATGTTGCAGACCTCGTTGCCATCCATCATGGCCTCCAGCGCCCGGAAAGGATTGACCTCCACCACGATCACCCGGGCGCCCAGGCCGCGGGCTCTGGAGGCGATGCCGCGTCCGCACCACCCATATCCCACTACCACGAAGACAGAACCGGCGATCAGATGGTTGGTGGCCCTGAGAATACCGTCGAGGGCGGACTGGCCGGTGCCATAGCGGTTGTCGAACAGGTGCTTGGTCAGGGCGTCGTTCACTGCCACCATCGGGTATTTCAACGCTCCGTCCCGGGCCATAGCCCGCAGCCGGACTACCCCGGTGGTGGTCTCCTCCGTACCCCCGATCACCTGGCCCAGTTGATCGTAGCGCTCACGGTGCAGGGTGGTCACCAGATCGGCGCCGTCATCAACGGTAATCTGGGGCTCGGTATCGAGCGCCGCATGGATCTGGCGATAGTAACCCTTCGCATCCACTCCCCGCCTGGCATAGGTGGGAATCCCATAGACCAGGTTGAGGGCAGCGGCGATATCGTCCTGAGTGCTGAGGGGGTTAGAAGCACATAGCACCACCTGGGCGCCTCCTGCCTTGAGCAGGCGCGCCAGATTGGCAGTCTTGGCAGAGATGTGCAAGCAGGCTGCCAGCCGGATGCCCTGAAGCGGCCGGGTCTCCGACCACTCCTGCTGTATCCGCTGCATCACCGCCATCTTCTGCCAGGCCCACTCAACGCGCTGCTCCCCTTTTTTGCCCAGGTTTTCATCCATTATCAGCAAATCTCGATGTTTCGGCATGAATTCGATCCCCCTGCATGGCTACCTGGATTCCGTAAATATCCAGTGTAAACAGACTTTTTTACTTATAATATACCATACTTTTCGGCGTCGTTCCCCTCAATCCTGCCTATGTTGGCAATATACGGTTAACAATGCTACACTATGCATAAAATATAGACTTGAGGAGTGAGTTCATGCCGGCTGAAGTGTTCTTTACTGACTTGCGGGCTAAGAGCGGCAATAACCTGCTGGACAAGGTCGACCGGCTGTTTGACCGGGCCGGGTTGGCATCGCTGATCAAGCCCCGTGACCTGGTGGCGGTGAAACTGCACTTCGGCGAGAGAGGCAACCTGGCCTCCGTCAGGCCGCAGTTTGTTCGCCAGATCGTGGGACGGATCAAGGCAGCCGGGGGTAAACCATTCCTGACGGATGCAGGCACCCTCTATGCCGGCAGCCGGGGAAACGCCGTCGACCATCTGGAAACAGCCCTGGGCAACGGGTTCGCCTATGCCACCGTCGATGCCCCGGTGGTGATCGCCGACGGTCTGAAAGGGCACGACTACGTGGCCGTACCGATCGCCTTGAAGCATTTTGAGACGGCAAAGGTGGCCAGTGCCGCCTTCCAGGCGGACGCCCTGATCGCCGTGACCCATTTCAAGGGACATGAGGCCACCGGCTTTGGCGGGGTGTTAAAAAATATCGGCATGGGCCTGGGGACCCGGGCGGCCAAGCAGGCCATGCACTCGGATGTGCTGCCCCAGGTTGACCGGGACAAGTGCATCGCCTGTGGCCGGTGCGCCGAATGGTGCCCGGCCGGCGCCATCTCCGTCGTCGACGGATCAGCGCAGATCGACCCCAAGAAGTGCCTGGGGTGCGGGGAATGCACCATCACCTGCACCGAGGGCGCGGTGGAGATCAGTTGGAAGAGTGAGCCCTCCACGCTTCAGGAAAAGATGGTGGAGTATGTCTATGCCGTGCTCAAAAACAAAAAAGGGAAGGCCGGGTTCATCACCTTCCTGCTCGATATCAGTCCCAACTGCGACTGCTGGAACTACAACGACACCCCGATCGTGCCGGATGTGGGCATCCTGGCCGGCACCGACCCGATAGCCCTGGACCAGGCCTGCATCGACCTGGTCAACGCCCAGCCGTCCTTACCGAACAGCGCCGTCGACCTGCCGGCAGGAGCAGATAAGTTCAGGGCGCTCTATCCTTACACCGACTGGAACCACCAACTGGCCTACGGCGAACAGATCGGCCTGGGCTCCCGGAGCTATCAGCTGATCAGGCTGTAGCCCTGTAAGATCGCCAAGACAGCCCCATTGAATAGGTATAGAAAGGGATTAAAGTTCTGAACAAAAGGATACCGGAAATACTGGCTTTTAAGATCTAAAATTGGGATTAAAGTTCTGAATAGATCTCAAGCCGAATTTGTTAACATAGTTTTTTGGAGAATAATTTTCTGAACAAAGTTAACACGCATGACCTACCAAAAATATGGATAATATGCATCCGCGATCTCTCTGAGGCAAGACCGAGGAAGACTAAAATGGACCCCAGACATTAGACATCAGAACCCGAGATAATAAGATAGAATGTGATCATGAACAGAAAAAGGTACACGGCAGCCCCCTAGCTGATGCTGTCCACCACGAACCAGCCGGCGCTTCCCTGTACCGGAGTGCTGTCATATATCGCTACACCGGTGCCGGGGTCGGCGTCGAAGGATACATCCGGGATGCCGCGCCCGGCGGGTGTAAGTCCCATACGTGATCTGATAATCAGGTTCAGCCTCGTATGGACTGACACCGCCGCCGGATCCCGGCCACGCCACTTCACCCCATACATCCCCTGTACGGGTAAGGTTGGTGTCGTCGGCACCAATCACGTTTTTGGATGCGGCAGGCCAGATGGGGTGCCCAAGTCGCCGGCGATAACACCCCAGGGCGTCCAGTGTACCGGCGCGAATTGACGGCAGTCGGCAGGTCTCTCGTTGAAGCTGATTTGGCTACCACGAGCAAGATCTGTGCCCCCGTGCTAATACTGGGGAAGCTGCCTCAGTCAGCAATGAACTGTCCAGCCAGGTCGTGAAGCTCAAGCAGATACTGCACAAATTCATGTTCCGAAAACAGGAGCCGGGCGTATCGGCCACCGGCCTGCAGAAGGGCATCACCCCGCAGATAATCGAGCTGTTGAAAAGTATACTACAGTCCCAGGAAACCGACGCTCAAGTACTATTGCGATGAGCGGATGTGCCAAAGTTATAACAGCGAGTGCGCTACATCTTACTGTCTGGATGCTACGGCACTTACTAGAGGGACCGCAAAGCTTTCGGGGTGTCCAGACAAAAGAAAAGGAGGCTATGGTATTGAAGGCCTCCTTTTCATAATTACTTTTTCTCCCATTCATATACTACTGTTCCGTAATAGAAATTCAGAAATAATTGGTGTGTAATTTCGGCATCCGGGGTTCGAACCCACCAAAAAATGTTGCTGGGAGAATTCCGAAGGCTTGCAATTTGTTTGGCCTTCTGCGGGATGTACACAAGTTGGATCCCGGTATTATTATCGAACCCCCTTTCTCTTGCTATTTTCATTGCATCTTCTCGGGATATCCCTTTATCGAGGTTTTCCTGGTATTCGATATGATCCGAAACCCAGATTACTTTGCGAACATTATTAGCATCTAAACCGAATACCACTCGATAAATTGGTCCAGCAGTATCCATTTCCACTTTATCAACGGTCAGCAGCTTAGCCTGTTCTTTTGCAAGCTTAATTGTGTCGGCCTCCGAGAGTAGGTTTGGCCCAGTTTTTAGCTGATCAGACCTCCCTTGCGGCAATTTATTGCAGCCCACTAACAAGAACAGCAATAATGTTATCAACACTACGGATGGACGTAAGTCCATAAAGGATCATTCACCTCTGTACTGTTGTAGTCTAAATAAATGTTGTTTGTCGTATTCCAGGTATCATGGACGATAATCCATTGCTGGTAATCATCAAAGCGGTAACCAACGCCAGCTACGGTATGATTACCGTATATTGATGAACCATACATATTAGTTACAACCGAAAAGCCATTGTATATTTCATTTTTATATTTTGCATATGTGGAGGCCGCCCTGCCTTCCCCGTCATTCCACGACGTCCAGTTATAACCGTGATATAACGCAATGTAAGTGATTGCTCCTGGAATATTGGATGTAATTGTATTGCCATTGCGATCCGTCCCCATAGCATTGGCTAACTGGTCAATTAATGCATTTCCTATCGGTAATTGGGGATAACCATGACCCCGCCAATAAGCCATGACCATGCCGGCAGATGTTGGGGCGCATCCGCGGTACCAGGCATAAAAAGGTACACCTGCGATAATCCGCTCTACTATATTATTCATCGGCTGTACTATAGAGTTAGTTGAAAGGTGCTCCCAGGCTTTGTTGTTTTTCGCCTGGTTTTCCGATTCAGCTGAAACCGATGCGAAATCAGATCTCTGAAGTATTTTTCCGTTATGTATATCCACAAAAATGGGTTCAAGCTTGTGTTGCCCCTCGTATACAGGAAATTCTACAGTATAAGTAAGGGCAGATAAATATATGACCTTTTCTTTATCAAGACTTTCCCCTGCTTTCAATTGTTTTTCCGCAGCTAAGCGCGCCTGATCTATTCCTGACTGAAATGGTAACCCACTCCCGACTCCAAACTCAGGGACAGGGGCATCATTCTTATCACTGTTTACTATAATATATCCCACAATGTTGCTATCTTTTAAAACATTGAATCCATAGGCCTTAATTTTCTCATCAAGGCCATATAAAGATAGTGGTGTCGATATCGTTGCATTAGCCCATCCATTCAAGGACTCCACTGCCTCGGCTTTAATATGATTAGCTGCAACAAGCGATGCCGCCTGACTATCTACCTGATTTAATTGGGCGGTTGCAATTGGTGAGAAACAAAAGGTTGAAACCATCAAAACCCCTAAAAAGATGACAAGTAATTTTTTCATGATAATACCCTCCTGTCATATTAATTATATTTTGGTTATACCTGCTACTATTTGCAGGTCATGGATCTCCCTTGCTTTCCGTTATCCTACTTGCTTCACTGTAGATACCAACGGCTGGAGTTGGAAGTCTTCCACTGTTTCCTGGCCGGGATCCACCACCACGCCATACCTCCATGCAGGTTCATAGCCTGATTTTAAGACGACCTCGGCATATGTACCAGGGGACAGGCCGGTGATGTCATACTGCCCGTACTGGTTGGTGAAGGCATACCCATATTCCCGGGCAATTACTACCTGCTCTATCTGCTGGATGTTGTCGGCAGTGATCGGAACGGGGAAGGGGGGATATGGATAGGGCAGGGCCACCACGAGAGCACCAGGTACGGGGAATGTGGGTCCGCTACCAAAGCTAATGGTCACTGTCCCGGCAATTGAGCCGGGAACCGGAATCGGCAGGGTCGTCGCACCTTTTTACAGAACCGCCATGACCAGAATAGGCAACGGACAACCAGGTTATTATCTTTTTACGGGTGTTTTTGAAAATTTAGTCGCACATCCTCTCGAACCTTACTTTACAAAGGCCAAGTGATCAGGTTAAAGCTAAATAACCTGTACCCTTGCAATGTGCAAGTGAAAGGTGCTGGCCCTTGGTGAATGATGGTTAACGGCCTTATTTCACCGGGGGCTGTCCATTTGTTTGAAATTTATCATTCCAAGGAAACCATCTCCTTCCTATATTGACGTATTGTGATACATTACCCACTATCTTCATAGGTTAATATTCCATATTGTACATTAATATTCCTGCAATGGTAATTTATAATTTTTATATTAAGATATTTCCGAAATATAGATGAATTTGGTATGTTATCAAGAGAGGTGCCTGTAGGTTTCATCTTCTTCATCCGCAGTCTTCGCCTAATCCATTGCATCAGCTCCTGGAAGACGCCTTTGCAGTTAGCGACCCTGAAGTAGTTCGCCCATCCTCGGAGGACGGGGTTCAACTGCACAATCATCGCTTCCACATTCATGCCGTGGTTGCGGGGAGTGAGCTGCCGCACCCGGTCTTTGAAGGCTTTGATTTTCTTTTTGTTGATGGCTACGTATTTGGGATAGATGACAAGGCCGAGGTAGGCGACTCCTTCTTGAACCGAGGCGATGTGGGTCTTTTTAGCGTTGACGGTGAGCTTCAGTTCGCCTTCCAGAAATACTGTGGCGATTTGCTGATACCGCCCGGTTTCTTGTCTGGTGCGGGCGAATATCAGGATGTCATCGGCATAGCGAACGATGCGGATGTTCCTTGACTTCATCTCCTGATCGAAACGATCAAGGTAGATGTTGGCATTTAATGGTGAAAACACTCCGCCTTATCAAAAGAACTGAGGGGTCTCTTCCTCTGAGCGGAAGCAGATACCATTCAGGAGGACACCAGCTTGGAGGTATGTCCGGATGATTTTGAGGGCTGCCTGAACGATCTCCGCATCGATGGAGCGTATCTTCTGCTGGCAGCCAAGAAGCAGCGACTTCTCGGCCAGGTTGCCGATCTTTCTGGGCAATCCTCCCGACAAGGAGGCAATCGCCTCCACCGCGTCTTTGGTAAAGAGAGGTTCGGCAACACAAGCCGTCTTCAAAAGAGATGAGAGGTAATCACCCACCTCTTCCCGGGCGAGACCCTTGAAGCCATAGCTGATCACGATCCGCTGCCTGAGCGGCTCGTTGATCTGCAAAGATAGCTGGTGCACGAAGGCCGGCTGCCCGGCCAGAAGCACCATGGCGTAGTGCCTGGAATCCATGCAGAAGTTGAACAGCAGGCGCAGATCGTTAAGGATGGCGTGCTGGACGAACTGGGCCTCGTCGATAATCACAAAGGTGGTGATCCCCTTCTGATGATAGGGGTTGGCTATCGATTCCTGGATCTGGTGGAAGAGATCCACCTTCCGGAACGGCGGCACTAGGCCGAGGCCGACTGCCAGGTGGCGGTAGAAGTCGTTCACCGTCGCTGAGGAAAGCGGCAGGTACACCACCTTGAACAACTGGGGGTTGAGCTTGGTGGTGAACACCCGGATGCTGGTGGTCTTGCCGGAACCCGGTTCGCCGTACACCAGGGCGAAGCCTCTCGCCTCCTTGAAATACTCCATGCGGGAGAAGAACTGTCTGCAGTCGCCGGACTCGTAGATCTGATCCGCCGGGATCTCCTTGTCGAAGGGATTGCGTGTCATGCCGTAAAACACCCTGAAACTCATTTGTAATCATCACCTCCGCCATAGAGTGATGCGTAGTCGATGCCTGGTTTCTGGTTCTGCTTCCGGATGATCCGGGAGTTATCCACCGGGCGTACCGGGTAGACGGCTACCAGGCCACCTTCCGTTTTCACCAGCGTCTTGGTGAGATCCTCCGGATCATAGCGCACTGTCACCGATTGCCCGATCAGCCCTTGGGGCACCTCGTACACCTGATTTAAAAGGGCGATGGTGGCATCCTTCTTCACCCTGCGCACCGTCTCGTACAGGAAAACCTGGCTCAGCTTTTCAGGAGAGGTGATAAACCTCAGTCTCTCCTTGTCCTGCAGGTAGCGATCCAGCGGTGACAGCCCGTTCAATGAGGAGTGCGGCCTTACGTTGTAGGTGGATTCAGCGTAGGTGGAGAACTTCCGGTTCAGGTCATCCAGGGAATGAATCTCGGCCAGATCGAGCGGCTCGATGAACTGCATCCGAACAGTATGAAACATTCGTTCGATTTTGCCTTTCGAGGCTGGAGAATAGACCCGGGCGTGGGACAGCACCACCCCCAAGGATGCCAGGGTCATCCTGAGATTTAAGGAGTCGTAGATCTTGCCGTTGTCGGCAAAGATTTTCTTGGGCAGGCCACGCTTTAAAATCGCCTTTTTGAGGACCGTCTGCAGGTTGATGGCGTTCTCATCCAGAAAGAACTGCCCTGCTATTAGAAGGCGGCTGGCATCATCCAGGAAGGCGATCAGGTAGGTTCTCTTCTTCCTGCCATTAAGGAGCAGGTAGGGCCCGATCATGGTGTCCGTCTGCCAGCAGTCGTTGGCAAACTCGAAGGCAAAGCGCTTGCGCTCTATCCCGTCCCCGGGAGCGCTCCCGGCCTCCAACCTCCTTACCTGCCGGCTCACGGTGGACAGAGATACCGGGGGGTTGCCCAGAACACCCCTCGCCAGCAGTTCGTGGTAGATGGAGGTGGCCGTCTTTTTGGGGTAGAACTGTTTCAGTTCCCTGATGGCATCCCGCGCCTCCGCCGTGATGGCCCGGTTTGATCCCCTGTCGCTCCTTGGTTTTCGCTTCAGGCCCTCGATGCCGAACCGGCGGTAATCGGAAAGCCACTTGGCAATGGTGGGCGGCGACAGCTCACACAGGCCCCTGCCGGGAATCTGATACTTTCTGGCGCAGATCCCCTCCACGTAGCTCTTGAGGCTGCCGGTCACGCTGCCGTTGACAAAGGGGGCGATCAGAGAGAAGCGGAACAGGGCGATCTCATTTCTGGTCTTGTCATCCATGGCGTTCATCTCCTTTGATACCAGTCTGGCGCTAGTATCACCGGATGCGGCCATCTCTTGCTGAAAACCTTCTGTGGGATGGCGGGAGCGAAAATAAAGCGCTTCCGACAGAGGGCAATTATCATGGCGGTCAATAAAAAGCACCCGTAAGGCGGCTCTCTTAAGAGATTTTTATCGTTGGGGCCATAGTGAAGCCAGGAATACGCACCCTTTCTAGCTGCCGAGGAAGTGCCGGGACTGAAAGCTGAAATAGTCGAGGGTGAAGGAAGAGAGGCCGTACCGGCGGATTCCGGACACCATGGCATTGGGACACGGGGCGGCTGTCATCCCCATGGAGGCCAGGAATCCGGCCAGCAGGGGCAAGTTCCTGATGAAGCGCCTGCGGTAGAACGAGATGTGCTGGTATGAGAGTTCTCTCCTGCCCGAGGCCAGGTTGATTTTCCCGGGGACAGCCTGCATGGTTTGGCCACAGCGGTATAGCCGCCAGAGCACAAAAAAGATAAGGCCCATCGTGTACTGGTAGTGAGGGGCCAGAAAAGAGGGCAGTAAAGAAACTGTACGTCTGCAGACCGGGCAATAGTAGCGCTGTATCCAGATGGAGTAAGTCCCTGTTAAGGCCAGAGCATTCCGGGGATAGAACGCATGCCGGTGGAGCATCCCCTCGTAGCAGCAGCAAGGATTGGGACAACCGTACAAGTCAGGGAATAAATTCTTCTTGCCTCGGGCATGATATTCTTTAATAGATACGTGGAAATGGTGCATCTTGACCATTTTCGCCAGCGAGAGGGCGCCTGGTGTGCAAACCTTGAAGGCGTCTTCTCTTTTCCTCCATAAAAATAGCGTGACCAAAGGGAGTCACGTTATTTTATCCAGAAGGAAAAGGTGATATAAAATAAATTTACCAAAGACGCCTAATTTAGGCTAAAATAATTTGACCGATAACAATGTTCACCTGGACTTCTTTGAAAAGCTGCCTCTCCGATCTGATGCCGAAGAGGTAGCCGATGAAGATCATCTTGAAAAGCATCACCGGATCGATGCAGGGTCGCCCGTTGTCGGGGCAGTACAGTGGTCTCACTTTCTCCTTGATGAAGCCGAAATCGATGTACTTGTCGATCCTTCGCAGCAGGTGGTCTTCAGGTACCAGTTGCTCAATTATCACAAATTCCATCTTAGGCTGCTTTGTGTCTGAACTATTGAACAAATGCTTCCTCTCCCGCTTGTTTTCTTCCATTATAGCATAATGTTGCTGGTAACGCGAGAGGTTTTTTTAATGAAAAGGCTGCTGACGCGAGAACTTTGTCAGCAGCCTGACAGCCCCATTCAAATTCAATGGGGCTGTCTTTGTATTTATACTCACTCCGGCGGATTGATGGTGATCTTCTTGTTGAAGTCCTGGAAGGTCACCGTCATCGAGAGGAAAGTGCCGGGGCTGTTCTTATTTTCCGCAGCCACCACCCCCTTGGCCAGGATATGACTCCTTTTGTCCACCCAGAGGCGGTAGGAAAAGTTTTTCCAGAAAGTATCCAGGTACTGGCTGTCCACTGCCGGCTGGAACTCTAAAACCCAGCATTTTTGCCTGTTGACCTGCTCGGCACCCACTACTTTAGGGTTGGTAATCGCCTTGAACCGGAAGTTGCTCAAAGGGTCGATCTCCGCAAAGTACAGGTTTTGCTTGGTGAGATCGACACCGTCAAGGATATACCAGGTCTTATTGACCGGGTCCAGGGTGTAGCTGCGGCTGCCGATCTGGTAGATCTCGGTCGGTGTTTCCAGGAGAGAGCCCTTAAAATGATAGCTGGAGTCCGACTTTTCTCCGGTCACGTGAGTCCAGGGCTGTTTCCTCGTTCCGAAATCATAGTCGGCATCGATCTGGTAGCGATATGACCGGGCCTGCTGGGCCCTGGCCAGTGACTCCTGAATCAGCGTCGCCGGTTCCACCTTGAACTCTGCCTGATAGTAACGATATCCGGCAAGCCCGAGGATGATTGCCAGGCAGATCAGCCCTGCCAGCCATAAGATCTTTGACCTCTGCAACTGGGACCCTCCAATCTGTTCCGATGCCTCTCCTTTCAATATTATGCAGGGCCCGCCACACACATGCGAAACGAGGTTACCAGCAGCAAATCGAGTACTGAATAACAAGAGAGCCCGCAGATTGAGGCAGGCTCTCTTAGCAAATCGAATGTGAGCAATCAGTTTATTGCCAGCTGCGCCTTACATCATCGGCATGTTGGACATGTTTGGCATCTTCGGCGCCCCATCCTCTGCCTCTTGCTTGTCGGCGATCAGGCACTCGGTGGTCAGCAGCATAGCCGCAATACTGGCGGCATTCTGCAGAGCGAAGCGGGTTACCTTGACCGGATCGATGATCCCCGCCTCGAACAAGTTCTCGTATCTACCATGCAGGGCGTTGAAACCGATCTCCTGGTCCAGCCCCTTGGTTTTTTCCACCACCACAGAACCCTCATGGCCGGCATTGCTGGCGATCTGCCGCATCGGTTCCTCCAGGGCTCTCTTCACGATGCGGATGCCGGTCGCCTCGTCGCCTTGAGCCTCGAGCCGGTCCAGGGCGGGAATCGCCCGCAACAGGGCCAATCCGCCACCGGAGACAATGCCCTCTTCAACCGCCGCCCTAGTAGCCGCCAGGGCATCCTCGATCCGGTGTTTCTTCTCCCGCAACTCGACCTCGGTGGCCGCTCCTACCTGGATCACCGCTACGCCCCCGGCCAGTTTGGCCATGCGTTCCTGCAGTTTCTCCCGGTCATACTCAGAGGTTGCCTCTTCAAACTGATGCTTGATCTGGGCAATCCGCTTCTCAATCTCTTCGGTGCTGCCATGGCCTTCCACGATAGTGGTCTCTTCCTTGCTGACCACCACCCTGCCGGCACGTCCGAGCATGTCTACGGTGGCGTTCTCCAGCTTGAAGCCGGCTTCCTCGGTAATCACCTTGCCTCCGGTGAGGATGGCGATATCTTCGAGGATGGACGTGCGGCGATCCCCGAAGCCCGGCGACTTCACCGCCACACAGGTGAGCGCGCCCCTGATCTTGTTGACCACCAGAGTGGCCAGGGCCTCACCCTCCACATCCTCAGCCAGGATCAGCAGCGGTTTGCCGGCCTGGGCGATCTTCTCCAGAATCGGAACGATATCCGCAATGACGGAGATCTTCTTGTCATACAACAGGATATAGGGCTCTTCCAACCGGGCTTCCATCTTATCAGCATCGGTGAACATATAGGGAGAGATATAGCCCCGGTCAAACTGCATACCCTCTACAACTTCTAGCGTGGTGCCGATGGTCTTGGACTCCTCGACGGTAATCACCCCGTCATTGCCAACCTTCTCCATAGCCTCAGCCACCCAGGCGCCGATTTCCGGGTCGGCTGCAGAGATTGAAGCCACCTGAGCGATAGCCTCCTTGCTCTCCACCGGTTTGGACAACTTTTTAATCTCGGCCACTACAGCCTCAGTCGCCCTCTCGATGCCCCGCTTGATGATCATCGGATTGGCGCCGGCGGCCACGTTCTTAAGGCCTTCCTTGATTATCGCCTGGGCCAGCACCGTGGCGGTGGTGGTGCCATCGCCGGCGACATCATTGGTCTTGGTCGCCACCTCTTTGACCAATTGGGCGCCCATGTTCTCCCAGGCATCCTCGAGTTCGATCTCCCTGGCGATGGTCACTCCGTCATTGGTGATCTGAGGCGGGCCAAACTTCTTTTCCAAAACAACGTTGCGGCCCTTCGGGCCTAGCGTTACCTTAACAGTATCAGCCAGCTTGTTAACTCCTTTTTCCAACGAAACGCGGGCTGCTTCGCGGAAGCTTAGTTCCTTTGGCATCTCGCTACCTCCCTGTTTTTAGTCTACAACGGCGAGAATATCCCGCTCGCTTACGATCAGATACTCTTCTCCCTCAAGCTTGATCTCGGTCCCAGAAAACTGCCCAAAGATCACCTTGTCCCCGACCTGGACGTCCAGGGGGACTTTGATTCCGTTGTCCAGCACCTTGCCGGTTCCCACTGCCAGCACTTTTCCCTTCTGGGGCTTTTCTTTGGCGGTGTCCGGCAACAGGATGCCGCCTCTGGTTTTTTCTTCCTGTTCTACGATCTTTAGCACGATTCTGTCACCCAACGGTTTCAGCTGCACAACCAAACCTCCCTTTTACATCATTTTTCTTTAAACTTATTAGCACTCGGACAAATTGAGTGCTAACATCTACGTATAATAATAGATTTTGTAAAAAAGAAACGCAAGCGCATATGAGCTAATGACAAGCTATTTTCGGCTGTTTCGTTCAGCTTAAAAGGTATTTTAGTCACTTCTCTACTGTATTGATTATTTTTGAAATAAAGTTAAGCGCTGCCTTGCTTATCAACCCCACAACAACTCTTTCCTGAGTTTTCCCCCGATACCAGTTAAATATACTGAACAGGGGGAACCGTAAAAAACCAACCACGCCTAATAACGCAGCCAATCTGGCAGGCGCCAAATGCCCGCCATTTTATAACAGTATACGATCGCTCAACCAGGAGACAATATAACCAGGTTCACAGCAGCCGAGCTAAGACTGCTGCAGGTTTCAAATTAGGAATCTGCAGTAGTCGAGCAAAGGTTTTTGCAGGTCGAAAAAGGTATTCCCTTGGCAGATCTGCAAGGGCCGGAGTTAAGGTCGATATGGGTTCTAATGAGGGTTTGTCACAGCCAGACCGGTTATGGCAGGCTCAAGAGGCTGGATCCATACCGGCCGAGCGCAGACCGGCTGGGGTTCCGCAGGGGTTTGCAGGAGCCGGAAGGTTCTTGCAGGCTGCGAGGGGATCCCTGATCGGTCGGGCAAAGGTTGGTCGGGGTTCGAGAGGGGTTTGCGGGAGCCGAAAGGTTCTTGCAGGCTTCGGGGTAGGATCTCGATCAGCCGGAGCGCAGGTTGCTGTGGGCCAACTTTTATTTTTATCATTCTATGGGCGGGCGCACTCCCCGGCGCTGCCCTGCAGAATACCTATCGCATGGGGCAATACCGTTAAGATTACCGCCAGATTTTCTTTTACTGCCCGGGGGCTGCCCGGCAGGTTGATGATCAGGGTGCGCCCACGGCTACCGGCCACAGCACGGGAGAGCATGGCGTGAGGCGTATGCTCCAGACCGGCTGCTCGCATCGCCTCAGGAATCCCGGGGATGATCCTCGAGACCACGGCTAAAGTTGCGTCCGGCGTCACATCCCGGGGGCCGAGCCCGGTGCCTCCGGTGGTCAGTACCAGATCCACCTGCAGTTCATCCGCATAGGCGATCAGTTTCGCCATCAGAATCTCTTTTTCATCTGGCACCACATCGTAGGCAACCACCTCGGCCCCGATGTCAGCTACTATCTCTTTGATGGCGGCAGCGCTCAGATCCTCCCGCTCACCGCGGGAGCCCTTGTCGCTGGCTGTTAGAATCGCTATCTGCAACTGTGACACTCCTTCGTATGATATTAGTGTCATTCCCTGGATACCAGTCGGGTTTTAGGCAGAGTGTACCCGGAAAAGCATAGAGAGTATTATGCATTTGCTAGCCAGGGTTGCCGTTGTCGCTATTATCGTCAACAATGGCAATCGAGTCTCCGACCTTGACCGGGCCACCCTGCAGGACCCGGATGAAGATCCCCTCCCGGGGCATAATGCAGTCCCCGGCCTGGTAGTAGATAGCACACCGATCGTGGCAGACCTTTCCGATCTGGGTCACCTCGCCGATCACCCCGGCGCCTAATTGCAGCCTGGCGCCGATCGGCAAAGTGAATAGCTCGATGCCTTCGGTGGTAAGATTTTCTGCAAAATCACCGGGCCCCACATCCAATCCCAGGGCTCGCATCTTGTCTATGCTCTCGATCGCCAGCAAGCTCACCTGGCGGTGCCAGGGCCCTGCATGGGCATCGCCCTGCAGGCCGTGTTCCGTCACCATCAGGCCCTGACCGACATTGGTTTTCCGTTCCCCCTTGTTCAGGCTGGTGCACACCGCTATGATTTCGGCCATTGCCGCTCCCCTTCTCTGATATAGCTGCCGCTCTTGCCCCCGAATTTCTCCGCCAGCCGGATCTCCGTGATCACCATACCCCGGTCCACCGCCTTGCACATATCGTAGATGGTCAAGGCAGCCACGCTTACCGCAGTAAGGGCTTCCATCTCCACCCCGGTCCTGCCGTGATTCCGCACCCGGGCCTCGATCTCCACAACGCTCTGCTCCTCGTCAAAGCGAAAGTCCAGTCCGACCTCATCCAGCAGCAACAGGTGGCACATGGGGATCAGTTCGGCAGTACGCTTGGCCGCCATGATGCCCGCGGTCTGAGCCACCCCCAGCACGTCCCCCTTGGCCAGTCCCCCGGCTCTGATCAGCGCCAGCGTCTCCGGCTGCATATAAACCTTGCCCCGGGCTCTGGCCAGTCGCTCTGTCTCCGGCTTAGCGCCGACATCGACCATGCGAGCGCGGCCGCGTTCGTCAAAATGAGTCAATTCGGGCATGGATTCAACCCCCAATCTGGCACATCCCCCGGCCATTGGCCGGAGCGCCCGTGGCCTCGGTGTAGTTAGCCGGCTTCAGCAGCAGGGCTGCCCGGAAGAGATCCTGCAGCTCGGCGTCACTGGCCCCGGACCGTATGGCCTGGAGCAGTTCCACCTCATGCTGATCATGGAGACAGGGGCGCAGCTTGCCGTCGGCGGTCAGTCGCAGGCGGTTGCAGCGGCTGCAGAAATGGCTGCTCACCGCATCGATGAAACCGATGGTGCCCTTGGCGCCGGACAGCTGGTAACTGCTGGCTGGCCCATTGCTGGCTACCGCTTCAGCAGGGTTTAGGGTTCCCAGGGCTTGTTCGATCCGCTCACGCACCTGGGCGCCGGAAGCGAAGTAGCGCCCTGCCATTTCCCAGCTCATTCCCACCGGCATGATCTCGATAAACCGGACATGGAGCGGATAAACGCGGGTGAGCCGGGCAAACTGCACCCACTCCTGATCATTAAAATGATTCAGGGCGACCACGTTGAGCTTCACCGGCTGAAAACCGGTGTCCAGGGCCCCCATAATACCGTCCCAGACCTGGCAGAAGTCGCCACCCCGGGTCATCTGCCTGAACTGCACCGGATCCAGGGTATCCAGGCTGATGTTAAGACGCCGCACACCGGCCTCCCATAACTGCTCGTTCATGCGGGACAACAGCACCCCGTTGGTGGTTAGGGCCAGATCGGCCACGCCCGGCAGCAGGGCCAGGGCCTGGATGAAAGGGATGACCCCGCGCCGCAACAGGGGCTCGCCGCCGGTCAGCCGGAACTTGCTGATCCCTAGTTGCAGGGCCACCCCGGCTACCTGCAGCAGTTCTTCAAAGCGCATGATCTCCGCCCGGGGCTTCACCTTGATCCCCTCAGGGGGCATGCAATACAGGCAACGCAGGTTACAGCGGTCTGTGATAGAAATTCGCAGGTAATCGATCGTTCTGCCGAACCGGTCCTCCATCGCTCTCTCCCCCGAAGCAGGAATCCCGCTTCCTTCTGCTCTAGTCAGGCCTGTCCAATGCAGACCTCAATCAAACACCTGAAAGGCGTCCTCTTAGCAATCATGTCATACCAGGCATGGCTTTGCAATCCTGGCCACTGCTACAGGGCAGCCCGGTAGATTTCGGCAATCTGCTCCACTGAGGCATCCCGGGGATTGGTGATCAGGCTGACGTCCGCTGCCGCTGCCTGACTGAGCTCCCTGATATGCTCCTCCTGCAGGCCGATTTCCGCCAGGTGCTGCTTGGCCCCAATGTCCGAGCACAGGCGTTCCACGGCCTCGATAGACCTTTCGGCCGCTTCCCGGGAACTCAGTCCCGCGGTCTGTTCTCCCATTGCCTCGGCAATCTCAGCGAAGCGCTCCTTGCAGGCGATCAGGTTGAAGCGCATCACGTGGGGCAATAGAATGGCATTGGCCTCGCCATGGGGCATGTTCAACAATCCCCCCAGCGGGTGCGCCATGGCGTGCACCGCCCCCAGGATAGCGTTGGACATGGCGATCCCCGCCAACAGGCTGGCCATGGCCATGGCGGTCTTGGCCTCCATGTTGGTGCGCGAGGCCACCGAGGCCCGCAGTGAAGAACTGACCATCTTGATCGCTCGCAGCGCCAAAACGTCGGTGATCGGGGTGGCCGCCACTGAAACGTAAGCCTCGATGGCGTGGGTGAGCGCGTCCATCCCGGTGTTGGCAGTGAGCACGGCGTCGATGGTGCTCAGCAGCAGGGGATCGATAATGGCGATATCCGGCACCAGGGACTTGGAACCAATGGTCATCTTGACCCGGCGCTTGGTGTTGACGATCACCGTGAACTGGGTGACCTCTCCTCCGGCCCCGGCAGTGGCGGCCACGCAGATCAGGGGAGGCAACGGCCTGGCGATCTTGTCCACGCCCTCGTAATCATCGATCTGTCCTCCATTGGTCACCAGGATAGCCACCGCCTTGGCGGCGTCGATGGCGCTCCCGCCGCCCAGGCCGATCACCGCATCACACCCGGTTTTCAGGTAGAGTTCCCTGCCGTGTTCGATCTCATGGTCTTTAGGGTTGGGCGTAGTCTCAGTCCAGACTTCGTATTCGAGTCCGACCTCATGCAGGTGCCTGACCGCCTGGTCGACCCAACCGGCCCCGGCCACCCCCGCATCGCTGACCAGGAACACCTTGGTCGCCCCCAGCCTGCGGGCGCTTTCCCCAACTAGCCGCAGCGTCCCCTTGCCGAAGATGATCTCGGGGACCATAAACTTGAAGATCTCCATCGCCAAACCTCCGATCTGAATGTGGCATCTCTAAAGTCAAGCTGCCCAATGCTGTTATAGTACTGGCTCAGACCTGTTTCTCATCGTGGAGGTAACGCAATACTCTGGGTGTGGTTCGAAAACGTGCAGCGGCCAGCGGGTACTGCCCGCCGGCCTCCTCCAGGGCACGTTCGATCAGGTGCCTGATGCTGCGGGACACCCCTTTCTTCAATTCATCCAAGAAACGGGGCAACTCGAAGCCGGCAGCGACGTCCACCTGGGACGCCATGGCCTCCAGGCAGGCGTTGATCTCCCCCAGCCAATGCTGGTCGGGTGCATCCGCGCCGGCGGCCTCTACCCGATCCGCCAGTTTGAGCGGTAGGTGTTCCGGAAGCACCGTGCCTCCTCCATCGCTGAGGGCTGCTACCTGAGCCATGACGTTAGCCAGTTCCCGAACGTTCCCCGGCCAGTCATAACCGGTCAGAGCAGCGCAGACCTCCCGTCCCAACCTGGGGGCCTGCCCCTGTGGGTAGTGACCCGAAAGAAAATGCTCCGCCAGCAGGCAGATATCCTCCCGCCGCTCCCGCAGCGGCGGCAAGGTCAGGGTAACCACATCAAGCCGGTAAAAGAGGTCCTCCCGGAAACGCCGCTCCTTTACCAATTGCTCCAGCGGGGCGTTGGTTGCGGCGAGCACCCTGGTATCCACCCGGACCGGCTTCTCGCCACCGACCCGTACGACCTCCCCGGATTCCAGCACCCGTAATAGTTTTACCTGAATGGCCAGGCTGGCATCCCCGACCTCGTCCAGGAACAGGGTACCCTTGTGAGCCAATTCGAAGATCCCTTTGTGCAGCCCGATCGCCCCGGTGAAAGCCCCTTTCTCATGGCCGAACAGTTCACTTTCCAACAAGTTCTCGGGTAGGGCGCCGCAGTTGATGGCCAGGAACGGTTGGCTGGCCCGGGGGCTGACCGCATGAATGAAACGGGCCAGCACTTCCTTGCCGGTGCCAGTCTCGCCTCTGAGCAGCAGGGTGATGTGCTTCCGGGCCAGTTTCTCGGCGATAATCAGCAGGCGCTGCATACACTCGCTCTGCCCCGTCACAAATCCCAGCCTCTCCATGACTCCTTTCCGGGTATCGTCCTCCTGGGCTACCAATTCACCGCTGGCCATGGCCCGGTTGAGAGCCCGTTCAATAATCGCTTCCAGGACCTCCAGGTCTTCGAAGGGCTTTTCCAGGTAATCGAAAGCCCCCAGTTGAATCGCCTCCACTGCCGACTTGACCGTGGAATAGCCAGTCATCACCAGCGCCTCACAACGAGGCTGGAGCATCTTGATCTCCCGCAGCAAGGTCAAGCCATCAGCATCCGGCAACTTCAGATCAAGCAGGACCAGGTGGCAGGGTTGCTGCCATAGCTCCCTGGCCCGTTTGCCGCTCTCCGCCACCAAGACCTCGTATCCCTTGGAGCCGAGCAAAAATTTGAAGAAGTTGCCCATCTCCACCTCGTCATCGACTATCAGAACCCTGGGTGGCATGCTGTCACTCCTCCCCCCTGAAGATGTGAATCACGCTGATTCCGTTTCGGTCTCCGGCACTGGAGGGAGATAGACCGTGAAGGTGCTGCCGCGTCCCGGCTCGCTCTCCACCCCGATGGTGCCGCCGTGGGTCTGCACGATCCCCAGGCTCACCGAAAGGCCAAGTCCGGTACCCCTGCCGACCCCCTTGCTGGTAAAAAAGGGGTCAAAGATCTGGGCGAGATTTTCCTGCCGGATCCCCTGGCCAGTATCGGAGACCCTGATGTAGACCTGGCCACGACTCTGGTCGTACCCGGTCTGGACACCGATCTGGCGCTGTCCGGTAGTCCCCTCGAAGGATTGCTTGGCGTTGAGCAGGAGATTTACCAACACTTGCTCCAACTGCTGGGCATTGCCCTCGATCTGCGGCACCTGGTCTGCACAGTTGATCGAGATCCGGATGTTATCGGTCTCGATCTGGTATCCTACTAGCTTCAGCGCCTCCTGAACCACGTTATTGACGGAAAGCGGATAGAATACGTACTGTTCTTGCCGGGAAAAGGTCAGCAGGCCCTGCACGATCTGCTTACAGCGCAGGGCGCAGGTCTTGATGTCGTCGAACAGTTTACGTTTCTCCTCGTTCATGGACAACTCCCTGAGCAGCAGTTGGACATCCCCCAGGATCACCGCCAGAGGAGTATTCAGTTCGTGGGCCACTCCGGCGGACATCTCCCCCAAGGCGGCCAACCGGGCGGTTTTTAACAACTGCACCTGCATCTTCAACCGCTCGGTGATATCCTTGACGTAGATAACCACGCCCGGTTCACCCTGATCATAGTTAGATGGGTAGGCATAGAATTCCATGACCCGGCCATCATCGAACTCGTGCTGGGAACTGGCCGTCTCTCCGGTCTGCAACGCTTCGCAAACAGCGCAGTCGTTGCAAGCTGTGGTGGCGCCGCAGATCACCTCGCAGCACTGCCGGCCCATCAGGGCCTCTTCGGAGAGGCCGCTGTACTGGAGGGTGGCCGGGTTGACCCGGAAGATCTGCATCTTCCGGTCTACCACCAGGATCAGATCCTTAACTGCCTTGAAGGTATTTTCCCACTCGATCTTTGCCCGGGTAACCTCCGCAAACAGGTCCCGATCCTGAAGGTAGATGGTCAACTGATTGGCCAGTTGTTGCAGAAACGCCAGGTCGGTGGGATCGTAACTGATCTCCTCAATGTTGGCCGCCACGAACAACCCCAACACCCGGTCCTGGGCAAACATGGGGCTGATCACCGCCACCCGTATGCCCAACCGCTGCAGGTGCAAGTCGTCGAGGTCAGACCCAGGCCTCCAGACCAACTGCTTGGTGGTCTGGCTGACATGCCATAACGCCCGGCCCTGGTCCTGGGGGATCTCCATACCGGTGCAACTGACTTCGTCCTGCGGGTGAAAGCAATTCAGGAAGAGCTTTCCGCCGCGGAAGGTGCACAGGCTGACCCGGTCGAATGGGATGATCTGTTTTACCCGGTCACTGATGTTCATGACCAACTGATCAAGAGGTGTGTTGATACTGATCTGGCGTGCCAATTCGTTCAGAATCTCCAACTGCGAATTGCGCTTGGTGATCTCGGAGATCTTGTCCTTCAGCTCCCCGTAATAGCTTCGCTTGGATGCATAGACCCCGGTCAGTTTCTCGATCAGTTGGGTTTTATGTTCCGGCATGGCTCACACCTCGCCAAATATTATTTATTTTGATATCGCTAATTTTTATCCCCACTCAATATTACGACATTACAGAGGGAGAATGCTACTGTAAATCGCTGATCATCTTGTTGCTTCGTACTATTTCTACCATATGACATCGGGTAATTACGGCTGGCGCATAGAACTGCATAGCCTTAGAGGTTCCGCTTTTACGAAATTCTTTCCGTGAAACCGGAATGAATACCACGGATTAAATAAATTGCCGCCCTACTGCCCGGGAGGCAGCCGGCGGCTATCTGTTTTCTGCAGAGTTGCGATGCTATCTACAGCCAAACGGCTCACTTGAGCGGGCTCTTAATACCCATTTCCTTGATCAGATAATCATACATCAGGTACAGGTCGTCGTATGGATATTCCAGCTTCGCCGGTTCCTGAGCCAGCACATCCGGCTTCGGCTCAACGCCTGTACGCATCTTGATGGTTCTTGTCAGACGCAACGACCTCTTCCGTTCACTGGTCCACTTGCTGACCTCAGGGTTAGTCAATACTACTGCCATCTTCAGTCTCCCCCTTCTATCCACTTCCGGTATGAAGCAGCTTGGTCCATCTGTCTATCAATACATGCAAAATACGTGCCTGGAATAAGGCAGGACCGTTTTGTCATACCATCACTTTTCTGACCGGCCAGCCAGGTCAACAATGGATTTGAGCTGACCAGCTCCCCTGGTGTACCGGCAAGACTAACTATCCTGGTACTCTGGGCCTCCAATACATAAAAAAAGTAGACCATGCAGATCAAGAATCCGCTTACCAGTAGAAATACCGCCCAGAGGCGCGGGTGGCGGAGTTTGAATATTACAAGTAAGAAGGGGAGGAAAAGGTAGCACTGAATAGTGACAATAATATAGTATTACTCATACCCCAGGGCTTCGGACGGGTTGAGCCTGGCTGCCCGGGTGGCCGGGTAGTAGCCGAAGAAGACACCCACGAAGATGGAAAACCCGACCGAGATCAGGATGGAAGAGATGGAGATCGGGGCTGACATCTTGGCAAAGTAGGCGAAGAGTTTGGCGCCGCCGATCCCGAGGATGATCCCGAACAGGGCGCCGAGCATGCTCAGCATCACCGCTTCCAACATGAACTGCCTGAGGATGTCCTGCCTGGAGGCTCCGATGGCCATGCGCACGCCGATCTCCCTGGTGCGCTCGGTGACTGAGACCAGCATGATGTTCATGATGCCGATGCCGCCGACGACCAGGGAGATGGCGGCCACGCTCGCCAGGAACAGGATCATGGAGCCGGTAACGCTGGCCGCCGTGGCCTGGATCTGGGCCATGTTGGTGATCCGGAAGTCATCCGCGGCGGTTGTCGCCAGCCGGTGGCGCGTGCGCAGCAGGGCCTCGATGGCGTTCTGGACGCTGTCCATCTGCTCCTTGGTGGCCACCTGCACCTGCATCATGTTGATCGTCTGGTTGGTGATCCCCGACATCCGGATCTGGGCGGTGGTTACCGGGATGTAGACGACGTCGTCCTGATCGCTGCCTCCTGATGATGACCCCTGTGATTTCAGCAGCCCGATGACCTTGAAGGCCACACCCTTGATCCTGATCTCGGTGCCTATCGGGTTGGCGCCGCTGGTATAAAGGTTGGTGTACACGGTCTGGCCGAGCACGGCGACCGCAGAGATGCTGTTCACGTCAGCGTCGTCGAAGAATCTTCCCTGGCTAACGGTCAGGGAGGAGATGTCCACTATGGCCGGCGTGGTGCCGGTGGC
>Ga0187886_1000879_pt1 | contig 31159 bp, 21 predicted proteins | sample June2016WEW_20_1_FD_133001 | JGI IMG/M metagenome (GOLD analysis project Ga0187886, IMG submission 133001) | Peatland microbial communities from SPRUCE experiment site at the Marcell Experimental Forest, Minnesota, USA - June2016WEW_20_150 | ecosystem: Environmental > Terrestrial > Soil >...
GGGGTCTTTGTCAAACAATTCCATTACGACCGGGCCATGTTTCTCGCTGCGGCTCCGTCCGGGGGCGCGGGCAAGCCGTCCGCGCCATCGTCCTCAGCAGCCGATTCATTCGTTGACCTGCCCGGCGAGATGACGCCGTTGAGCGCTCCCGAAACGTTCAATCCCGACAATCTCTACGACAAGATCGATGGCAAGGCTGAGCTTTATCTCTCCGCCGGGGTTCTCGGCATGCGTTGCCAGCGGTTTGCCATGAAGAGCGATCCCAACACTTGGATGGAGTTCTTCGTCTACGACATGGACAACTTGCGGCAGTCGTTTGCCGTTTACAGCATGCAACGGCGGGCCGAGGCGCAGCCACTGGATCTGACGACGTACGCCTACAAGACAAAGAACGCCTTGTTCTTTTGCTGCGGGCGTTACTACATCGAAGCCGTCGCGGCGTCGCCCGCCGCGGAGATGATGGCCGCCATGTTGTCGGTGTCTCGACAATTCGTCGCCAAGAACCCGCCCCGAGAGACCCGTTTGGCGGAGCTGGATCTGTTTCCGGCAGAGCATCTGGTGCCCAACAGCCAGATGTTCCAGCCCGCTGACGCTTTCGGTTTCGACCGGTTCAAGGATGTTTTCAGCGCCAAATACACGGTGAACGGGGCGGAAGTGATGGCGTTTCTAACCATCCGTTCCACTGCGGAAGAGGCGACTGCGTTGAGCACCGCCTACCAACAGTTCCTTCTGACCAACGGCGGACGGAAGCTTCCGGGTACTGGCAAAGTGCCTGCCAGCAGTCTCGCGGAAATGCTCGGTAGCGTGGAGTTGGTCTTCAGCCACGGCAAAGTCGTCGGTGGCGTCCACGCGGCGCCGAGTGCGGAGGCGGCGGAACAGGTGGCGGCGATTCTCTACGATAAAATCTCCGAGGCAACGAAATGACCAATCCGGATAATGCCGAGGCGATCAGCCGCCGCGATTTCCTTGCCCGCGCGGCGAAGGCTGGTGCTGCCATCGCGGCCACGGGGGCTGTCGGCTATTGGCTGTACGACCGGACCGGTCCAAAGGCGGAGACCGTGACCGATCTCGTGTCACTGCCTGATTTTTCTCTGCCGCAGGTCGGACCGAAGATGAGTATCATAACCGGCGCGGACCGGGTGAAGATGATCAACCGCGCCTTCGCGGCCTTGGGCGGCATCGAGCGGTTCATCAAGAAGGGCGATCGCGTGCTGTTGAAGGTCAACGCTGCGTTCGCCTCCCCACCGGCGCTTTGCGCCACGGCCCATCCCCAGTTGGTCGGCGAGGCCATCCGGTTATGCTTCCAGGCTGGCGCGGCTTCGGTAACGGTGACCGACAACCCGATCAACGATCCGCAGAGTTGTTTCCGCCTGACCGGCATCGCCGAGGCGGCGCAAACCGCCGGCGCGCGGCTGGTGTTGCCGCAGGAGAATTACTTCAAGCCGACAACGGTTCGCGACGGAACGCTGATCAAGAACTGGCCGTTGTTTTACGAGCCGTTCCGGAGCGTCAACAAACTCATCGGCATCGCGCCCGTCAAGGACCACCATCGCAGCGGCGCCTCGATGTCGATCAAGAACTGGTACGGGCTGATGGGCGGTCGGCGCAACATGTTTCACCAGGACATTCACAACATCATCAAGGAACTGGCGATGCTGGTCAGCCCGACCTTGGTGATTCTCGACGGCACAACGACGATGATGACCAACGGACCAACGGGCGGCTCGCTCGACGATCTCAAGCAGACCAACACGATGATCGTCAGCACCGATCAGGTGGCGGCCGACGCCTTCGGCGCGACGCTGCTCGGCAAGAGCGCCGCCAGTCTGCCGTTCATCGCCAAGGCTGCCGCAGCGGGGCGGGGCACGATGGACTACGACTCATTGAAACCGGCACGGGATCATGTTGACTAACAACATTCCTGGGAAGTTCTTTGGCTGTCACCCTGAGCGGAGCGAAGGGCCTCGCAATCTTTGGCCGTCGATCGCCACAACTTCAGAGGTTCTTCACTTCGTTCAGAATGACATCAACTTTGGCGGAGCAGAAGTATGAACATCATCGCTGTCCGACGCATCAGCCAGATCTTCTTCTTCGTCCTGTTCCTTTGGTTCTGCATCGTTTCTTCGTTTGGCGATAAATGGTGGCAGTTGCGCGGCTGGCCGGTGAATTGGATTCTTCAACTCGACCCGTTGATCGCGCTCGGCACCATCCTGACGACCCGAACGCTTTACACCGGGCTGGCTTGGGCGCTGCTGACTGTGGTGCTGACGGCCCTGCTTGGCCGGTTCTTCTGCGGGTGGCTCTGTCCGTTCGGGACGATTCATCAGTTCTTCGGCTGGATCGGGCGTCGGAAGAAGAAGTTCGCCGAACGCATCGCGGCCAATCAGTACCGACCGGCGCAGGCCATCAAGTACTACCTGCTCATCGGTCTGCTCACAGCGGCGGCCGGCGGTGTGTTCGCCGACCTTTTCCGCGTGGCGCGGCAATGGCCCGCGATTCCGGGGCTGGCGCTTGCGGTCGGTCTGGCGGTGTTTTCTTTTCTCGCAATCCGCAAGGTCGTGCCAGACCTGAAGAAGGCGGTTGGCGTTCTGATGGCTCTGGTGGGAACTTGGCTGGCGGTGGGAATCTTTCTTCACACCGAGGCGTTGTTCGGGGTCTCGCTGCAGACCGGATGGCTCGACCCGATTCCGCTGATTCATCGGTCAGTGAACCTTGTGTTGTTGCCCATCGTGGACGCGGCGGTGGGGAGATTTTCCACCAGCCCGCGATTCTATGTCGGCGCCTGGACGATTGGCGCGATGTTTCTGGCTGCGGTGCTGCTGAACTTTGTGGTGCCACGGTTTTATTGCCGATTCATCTGTCCGCTCGGCGCGTTGTTCGGCGTGCTCAGTGGCCCGGCGCTGTGGCGGATCGGCAAGCGGGAAGGCAAATGCACCAACTGCGAGCTTTGCGAGAACAACTGCGAAGGCGCCTGTGAACCATTCGAGAAAATTCGTTCAAGCGAATGTCTCCTGTGCATGAATTGTCTCGACGCCTGCAAGCAGACGCAGATGACCTACAGCACGGCGCGGTCGGCAGCGGGCGAAGTGCCGGGCCCGGACATTTCGCGGCGCGGGTTCATCTTCTCCGCGGTGGCGGGCGTGACGGCGGTGCCCATGTTGCGCTTGAGCGGGTTGCTCGGCACGAACTGGCAGCCGCGGGTGGTGCGCCCGCCGGGGGCGCTGGCCGAGGAGCAGTTCCTCGAACGTTGCCTCAAGTGCGACCAGTGCATGCGCGTCTGTCCGACCAACGTCATTCAGCCCGAGACAACGGAGGCCGGTTTGGAGGGAGTGTGGACACCCGTGTTGAGTTTCCGTGTTGGCACCAGCGGCTGCCAGCTCAATTGCGTCGCCTGCGGCAACATCTGCCCGACCGCAGCCATCCGCCCGCTCACTTTGGACGAGAAACTCGGGCGCGGTCGCTTCGCCCAAGCCGGGCCGATTCGCCTGGGGACGGCGTTTGTGGATCGCAGCCGCTGCTTGCCGTGGGTGATGGACAAGCCGTGCATCGTCTGCCAGGAGAATTGTCCGGTCAGCCCGAAGGCGATTTATCTCCATGAGGAATTCAGCTCGGTGCGCGATGGCGTGGTGACGATTCGGAGGGCAACCGAGTCGAACGTCGAGTTGGACGGCGCCATGCTGAAGCCGGGCCGGTTTGCCACGGGTGATTACCACCTGCGGCTGACGGGTGGCACAGATCAGGAGAGTCGACTTATTGTTGACAATAAGGCCGATACGGTGACAATCGCCTCCGCCAAACCGTGGGCGGCAGCGCCGGCGCCGGGCACGAGAGCCGAGATTCAGGTGCGGTTGCAGCGGCCCTACGTTGACCCAGAACGCTGCATCGGTTGCGGCGTTTGCGAACACGAGTGCCCCGTCAGTGGTCTGCGTGCCATTCGCGTCACGGCGGAGAACGAAACACGAAACCGAAAACATTCCCTGCTGTTGTGAGCGGGAAAAACCAAACGGGACGAGAAAGGGAGGACCAAATGAATGAACGGCAAGTGTCACGACGGGATTTTATGAAGACGGTTGGAGTCGTCGGCGTCGGTTCCCTGGTGGCGAGGGTGGGCGTCTTGGCGCAAGTCGCCTCGCAACCGGCCACGCCAGCGAAGCCGGGCAATGCGAAGGTGCCGATTCGGACGTTCGGCAAAACGGGCGTAAAGGTTTCCTGTCTGACGTTGGGTGGCATCTTTGACATCGCGTCGAACCAACTCCAGTTGAAGCAAGCCTTGGACTGGGGCGTGACCTATTGGGACACGGCGGCCGGATACAACGGCGGCAAGAGCGAAACAGGCATCGGTATGTATTTCGAGAAAAATCCGGAGGTAAGAAAGTCGGTTTTTCTGGTCACGAAGGCCAGCGGCGCTCACAACGTGGACGACATGGCCAAGTCGCTGAATCAGTCGTTCGAACGGATGAAGACCGATTACGTGGACGCGTTCTTCCTGCACGGAATCAGCAGCGCTGACGTCCTGACGCCGGAGGTGAGAGCGTGGGCAGAGAAGGCGAAGGCGGACAAGAAAATCCGCTTCTTCGGGTTCAGCACGCACAGTAACATGGAGCAGTGCCTGACCGAAGCGGCCAAACTCGGTTGGATTGACGCCATCATGCTGACGTACAACTACCGCGTCATGAACACCGATGCGATGAAGGCTGCCGTGGATGCCGCCACGAAGGCCGGCATCGGTTTGACCGCCATGAAGACGCAAGCCAAGCGGCAACAAGGTGAGCCGACCGAGGCTGAGACGAAGCTGCTGACGCATTTTGTCGAACGCGGGTTCACGCGGGAACAGGCTTGCGTCAAAGCGGTATGGGAAGATCAACGGATCGGCTCTCTCTGCTCACAAATGCCGAATCTGACAATCCTGTCGTCGAACGTCGCCGCCGCTCTGGACAAGACCAGCCTGACTGCCGCCGACAAGGCGGCGCTGGAGCAGCATGCCCGGGCCACCTGCTCGTCCTATTGCGCCGGATGCACGCGTCTCTGCGAGGCTGCCCTTGCCGGGCGAGCGCCGGTGGGCGATATCATGCGCAGCCTGATGTACTATCACGGCTACAGCGACCGCGATCTGGCCCGCTCCGTATTTGCTGGCCTGCTGGAAGCGACGCGGCAGCGGCTGGGCGCGATGGACTATTCGGCGGCCGAGCAGGCGTGCCCGCGTCGTCTGCCCATCGGGGCCTTGATGAAGGAAGCCACCGAATTGCTGGCGTAAATCGTAGTCGCTGGTTGCGAACGGCAGGTTTTTGGGACTTGCAGTTGTGGCGGGATTTGGTATTTTCAACCCGTCGTCAACGGAAGTTTACGCCGTGGTACGGGGTGAACGCCGTTACACGGTGCGAGCGTAGCTCAGTCTGGTAGAGCGTCACGTTGCCAACGTGAATGTCGAGGGTTCAAATCCCTTCGCTCGCTCCACTTTTCGTCTCAGCTTTGAAGCAGGGCGAGCGTACTTGCTGAGCGTCAGGACGTAAGACGTCCCAAGCCGTTGCCAAGGCTTGTCACGTTCTACGTGATGAATACTTGCCGCGTTTCACGCGGTCGAGGATACGGGTTCGCCACGTGAGACATGGTAAAAATCCCTTCGCTCGCTCCACTTTTTTTCACAGACCAGCGGACTTCTCCGCCGCCAGCTCCCGGATCTTCCGCAAATCCAGCTTTCCGGTGCCGAGGTGAGGAATGGCATCAATGTGGAAAAACTGGTCGGAGCGCGGTTTCCATAGGTTCGGGAGGTCTCAGGCGGCCAGTTTGTCGAGTATTTCCGGCAGTTTTACCATCGGACAACCACCTGACCTCGAACACTTCATACTCCAAGGGAGTCCCGTCTTCAAAGGTGGCGAGCAGCTTCGCTTCGGAGGGAACAGGTATGTGGTTCTGCATGCCTGCCGATGGGGACACGTCCGAGCGACGAGACGTGTGGTTGGCTCGAAGCAACAGGCCCGGCTTCTCAACGCGTCCCAAGTAGGGTTGGACAACGCTATTGGAAAGTCCATCGCGCTGATAGGAACGCGGGTCGATCTTGCCATAGAAGAGGAGATGGGCATAGATGAGCGGCTTGAAATCGCTGTGGATGTAGACACCGTAAGGCACACCGACAGAATCATCGACGTAAAGGGTCTGGTTGCGGTTGATTCGGGCGAAGGAATACTTCAGTCCATCCGTGAGGCCCGCCATGAATGCATGGCGGCAGAGTTTTTGATAAGGCCCGAAATAGTCGGCAAGGTAGGCCAAGCTTTCCAGTGCTCCCACCGCGCAGGCCACGACGAGCAGCTTTCGCCCGACACGCCTCTGTTGCCACAGCCAGTGGGCTCCGACCATCGCCAGCAGCAGCCAGAAGACCACTACATACACGCAGCGCGTGCTGTGCATCCGATCAACCGTGAGCGCGGCAGACACTGGCGAAACCAGCAGCCCGACCAGCACGATCCGGTATCGTGGCTGCCGTCGCCAATAGCGCATCGCCACGTAGAGGCCGGCCAGAATCACTGGCGCGAGGCACCAGTATAACTCTCCACACCAGCCCGTATGATGGCGCAGTTCGTGGTCACCTGCGATAAACAAAAACCGCGGGCTGAAGTAGTCAAGGTAACGGCTTGCCACACCCACGATCACTTCCTTGAAAGAAGCGGCTTCATGCGAGATGCCAACCTGGTGGAATCGCACCAGCAACGCCGCCGGGAACCGCAGCACACTCATGATCATCGGCAGCAGAACAACCAGCGCCGAGATCGTGATCAGCAAGACCACTCGCCAGCGTCGAACCAGTGGACGCCACAGCACAACGCCGCAGCCGAGCGCCAGCAGTGCGAGGACCGGACGGATGCTCTGGTGCGCGCTGAAGGCAAACGCCCAGACAACCCCGGCCAGCACAGCCCGCCAATTGGATCGCCGGCGCAATGCGGAATCGGTCAGCATCAACCCTATCACGAGCCCCAGCAATGCAGCGGTGTGCCCGGCAAATGCGCTATTCCGACTCAATGGGAAAACCCATGGAATTGCCGACAGCATGGCGCATCCCGCCAAGGCAAACCACTTTCCAAGTTGCCACGCGCGAAGCAGCATGTAGAAGGCGACGCACGCCACGAGGTAATAGAGGGCGGAGGGTAAACGAACGGCCCATTCGCTAAGGCCGAATACACGGACCGGAAGTGCCACAGAATAGACGTTAACCGGATCCGTGTATGTATCGAGACTCCGAAAGAAAACCGGCCAACGGACTCCGTATTCGTCCGCACCGGTCTCCGCTATGCAATAGGCGTTGTACGCGATTGAGCTTTCATCCACATAAAACCCGGAAGGAGCCGATCCGATTCTCCAGAGATGCAGGAACAACGCTGTCACCGCTGCCACGGCAAGAGCGAGAACGAACACGCGCTGTCCAGTAAAGATTCGTGGGATTGGCATGGCGTCGGTTAGATAGTGTTTGAGAGGTCTGAGGCCGTCTCGCGCACCTTGCGCAAATCCAGTTTGCCGCTGCCGAGGTAGGGCAGGGCATCGACGTGGAAAAATTGATCGGGACGCGGTTTCCACAGGTTCGGTAAATCGGTCTGCGCGAGCTTGTCGAGGCATTCCTTCAATTTGCCGTCCGGCAGGGTGTGGAGCACGACGAGGCGCTCGCCTTTCTTTTCGTCGGGCACGCCGGTGACGGCAAAACATTGCTCGGTCGCGCCGGCGAGTTCGTGCAGTTTCTCCTCGACCTTGATGTGCGGCACCATTTCGCCGCCGATCTTGCTGAAGCGGGTCAGGCGGTCGGTGATGGTGAGGAAACCATCCTGGTCAACCGCCGCGATGTCGCCCGTGATGTACCAGCCGTCACGCAAAACTTCGGCCGTCTTCTCGGGTTGGCCGAGATATCCTTTCATGATGTTTGGTCCACGCACCAAGAGCAGACCCGGTTGGCCGACGGGCAGCGGTTGCATCGTTTCGGGATCGACGACGCGGACGCTGACGCCGGGCAACGGGTGGCCGATCTTGCCGCGCTTGGCTCCAACCTGACGGAAACCTGCCGCACGGAAGTCGTGCGTGTTGACGGCCACGGCGGGCGAGCACTCGGTTGTGCCGTAGCCTTCCAGCGGACGGATGCCAAACTTGTCTTCAAACGCTTGCGCCACTCGTTCGGGCAGTTTCTCCGCGCCGGTCATGACGAATTGCAGGCTGCCGAAATCCTCGGGTTCGCAACCGCGGATGTACATTTGCAGGAAGGTCGGCGTCGCCAGCAGGAACGTCACGCGATATTCTCTGACCAACTCGCCAATCGCCTTCGCATCGAGCGGGCTGACGTGGTAAACAGCGCCGATGCCGAGCGCCGCCGGCACCATGAGCGTGGCGGTAAACCCAAACGAATGGAAGAACGGCAGGATGCCGAGAATGCGGTCGCCTTTACGAAACGCAAAGGTCTGTCCCATCTGCTCGACGTTTGAGCCGATGTTGAAATGCGTCAGCATCACGCCCTTCGGGTCACCCGTGCTGCCGCTGGAGAAAATCACCGTGGCCAACTGATCGAGGAGCGTGTCCTTGTGGGAGCGGCGTCCCCGCCGCGACGCAGTCTCGGCCTCGGAAGAAATCGCGGCGGGGACGCCGCTCCCACGGGAACCAAGCGTCCGCTCCAGCAGCGCAGCCGGCAGCGTCCATGTCATGAGCAGGGCAACAAGTTTCTCGCTGGCTCGCGGCTTGGCAACGAGGTCTTCGAGAAATAGCAAGTCGGGCCTCCCGTCCGACTTGTAGGATAACCGTCCCGGTTGTCCGTCGTTCGCCGACTGGGCAAGCGGAGACGCTCGCCCTACGGAAGACGACATGGGCGCGGACGCCCACCCTACTTTCACCTTTTCGAGGAACGCCTTCGATGTGACGACTGTCTTCAAATTGCATTGCCGAGCGCAGGAGGCAATCGTCTCATCATTGGCGGTGTAGTTGAGGTTGACGGGAACCTTGCCCATCAACAACGCCGCGTAGTTCACCAACGCGCCACCGACGGATGGCGGCAGGAGAATGCCGACCATGTCTTGTCCCTGCCACGCGAGTTTGAGTCGGTGTGCGAGGAAAATCGTGCGCGTCAGTGCCGCGCCGAAGCACAGGCTGGGCGTGCGTGCGCCTTCGCGCGCCGTAGCGCTTCGGCGCACAGGCGCGTCGGCCATGAAAAAGCGCCACGGGTGATGCCGCGCTTTGCGGACGAAAGCGCGATGCAGAAGCAGCATCCTCCTCTTCCGATGCTGCCACGCCTCGGTGTTGAGTTCCTGCACGGCTTGGCGCACCTCGAATGGCGTGGAGGTCGGCGGCATCGGTTTGCCGTACGAGACGGTGACGGGATAAGGGAAATAGCGCGGTATTTTCCAGAGGAACCGACCTCTATCGTAACTGAAGATGCTGCCCCAAACATTGTCGAGGCAGACGGGGATGATCGGTGCGTCCACGTCTTTCATGACGCGCTCGAAGCCGCGCCGGAACGGGAGCAGTTGGCCGATGCGCGTGATCTGGCCTTCGGCGAAAATGACAACGACCTCGCCGTTCTTGATTGCCTCACTGGCTTCGCGGAGCGATTTGATCATCTCGCGTGGCCGAAGCTGCGATGAAATCGGAATTGCGCGCATGATCTTCGCGAACGGTTTCACCACGGGATGATCATAGATGTCCTTGAACATGATCGGGCGTAGCGGTCGGTCGGTGGACGCCAGCAGCAGCAACGCGTCAACGAACGAGACGTGATTGCAGACGAACAACGCGCCGCCTTTCTCGGGGATATTGTCACGGCCTTCGACGCGAATCCGGTAGATCGAGTGCGTAAACATCCACAGCAGCAACCGCAGCAACGAGTCGGGCAGCAACACCACCACATACACAGTAGCTGCAAGGCTCATCGCGCCCAGTGCAAGGAACAGTCCCAGGGGGTTCATGTGGAGCTGCAGAGCCAGCAGGTAGTGCGCGCCCGACGCTAGCAGGATACCGGCGAATGACAGCAGATTACTTGCGGCCAGGACCGCGCCCTTGCGGGCACGTTCGGGTCGGTGCTGCATGATGGCGGAGACCGGGACAATGTAAAATCCACCGAAGAATCCGAGCAGGGCGAGATTCACGGCTGCGCTCACAAACGTTGCCCTCGGCCAGGCAAGCAGCGTTCCGCACACAGTCAGCCCGATGGATCCCAGCGGCACCAAGCCGTACTCAATTTTGCCGCCCGACAGGTAACCGGCGGCAAAACTGCCCACACCGACACCGACGGCCATCACGCCCAGCAGATAGCTGGTGTGCCGTTCATCGAGTCCGAGCGTGCCCATGCCGTAGAACATGATGTTCAACGAGACCAGGGCCGCCAGAAACGAGAAGAACGTGTTCCCAAGCACGGCCAGCCACAGCACGCGGTCACAACGGATGCGTTGGATCTCCGCCCACAACTCCACGACGAAGTTGGCGCGGAATCGTTTGGCCGGGTCGGCTGCCGGCACGCGACTGATCCCCAGGCTGACCGCCAAGCCGAACGCCGCCAGTCCGAGCAGGATCAGACCCGACCATCCCTGCCCACCGTGGAATGACGACGCGAGAAGTCCTCCCGCGACCATTCCGAAAATGATGGCGATCCAGGTCCCGAGTTCGAGGACGCCGTTCCCCCACGATAACAGTTTCTCCGACAACAGTTCTGGCAGCAGCCCGTACTTCGAGGGGCCGAAAAATGCGCTGTGCACGCCCATCAGGAACACACACACCAACGCCAGTGTCAGGTGCCCGCTGGCCAGTCCTGCGGTGGCCAGCAGCATCACGCCGATTTCGAACCCCTTTACACTGATCGTCACGGCGCGTTTGCTGTAATGGTCGGCCAGATAACCGCCCGCCATCGAGAACAGAATGAACGGCATCGAGAACATCGCGGTGATCAGTTCGCTGACCTTGTACTTTTCAGCTTGAGTGGCCCCGGCGCCGATGGCCAGAAACGTGACCAGCGTCTTCAGCGCGTTGTCGGAGAACGCGCCCTGAAACTGGGTGACGATCAAACTCCAGAATCCGCGCCGCCAGGGTCGTTCGGAAATGCTCGTGCTCACGAAACGCGGAGTGTATCGACCAGCCCGCCGCGATTCAAGCCGCCAGCGGGGGATGGGGAAGAGCGGGGGAATGGAGTACTGGAGTAGTGGAGCAATGGGGTAGGGCATTATCCCTGGAGGAACTGTTTCACCACTGAGGGCGCGGAGAACAGCTCAGGAGTTTCAACCGCAGATGAACGCGGATGGACTCGGATACTGTCGTGGGCTTGCCCGCCGCAGCCTCGGCGAAGGCAGGTAGGGACGGCTCGCCGAGCCGTCCGCGGTCATCCCCTCCTTGGAGGGGACCAAGGGGTGGGTTTGCCCAGCCGTCCGCATCTGGGCCAACCAGCCTCCAGCTTACGGCGCCCACCATCCAATCAATTTGTTTTGTGCTGAGACCTGACTCGGTTCCAATCCGTCTGCCGCCGGGCTGCAACTGTCTTCTATCGAAAACCGTGCATCATCAAGCCGACGACTAGCAGCCCAAAGAACGCCCATAGCATAAAGAATATCGTCATCAGCACCAATGCAGCAGGGGTTGAAGCAATCCCCCATTTGATCATCAGCACAACCAGCCTCCAAAACGGGATTTGGACGTCCGTGATGACGACTGGATTACCTGCTGGGCCACGATTCCCAGTTATGGCGAGTCCGACTGGCCGAGCGGGTACATGGTTGATCGGCGTGGCGACCGGTACCTGTCTGGCCGATGCCGTCTCAATTCTTACGGGAGCGCTCTGTGTAGCAGATGATGCAATGCTCGGCACATAGACAGGCTGACCACACCGTGGGCAGTCGACGGTGATTCCAGCGCCTGCCTCATCGACCACGATATTCTGGCCGCACTTCTCGCAACTGAACGTGATATCCATTCTGACCTCCCGAGGCGTCATGCTAACCTGCTTTGCACCTTCAGACAAATGGAATGGGAGGCCGAGTCCGCGAGACGCCACGATGTTGTTTTCGCGGCAATCCATTTGTCAGAGGCCGACAACGCAACGAGCGTTGTCGGGGTGCAAGCCTACTAGGAATAGCGTTGCAGCAATCCGCCTTCGTTGAAACTACGGCGGACAAGGGCGGCAGGATGAAGGCGGAGGGCGTGGAACGTAAGAGCGGCACTGCGCCGCGAGCAGGCTCACGGCTACAAAACAACGGGGGCCGGGGAGCGGAAACACTGACGACTGATAACTGACAACTGACGGCTGAATCCGTGGAGAATCTGTCGCATCGCCCGCCCCGTTTTGGCGTGACAACGTGAGGAGCCGCCCCTATCGTGGCCTTCTCGGAAGGACTCACATCTTATGCCATTTCGCACACTGGGATTATCGGAAAATGTACTGCGCGGCGTCGCGGCGGCGGGGTACACCGATCCCACGCCGATTCAATTGCGGGGGATTCCGTTGATCTTCGCGGGCAAAGACCTCATCGGAGCGGCGCAAACGGGCACGGGCAAGACGGCGGCATTTGCGCTGCCGATCCTCACGTTGCTGAAATCGCACGGCAAGTGCCGCTGTCTCGTATTGGAGCCGACGCGCGAACTCGCCGCGCAGGTCGAAACGGCGTTTCGCGATTACGGACGGTTTACCGACCTGCGCACTGCGGTCGTGTATGGCGGCGTCGGCTACGGCAACCAGAAACAGGAACTCGGCCGCGGCGTGGATATCGTCGTCGCCACGCCCGGACGGTTGCTCGACCTGCTCGGACAGGGCACGCTGCACCTGCGCGATGTGAGCTTCCTTGTGCTCGACGAAGTGGACCGCATGCTCGACATGGGGTTCCTGCCCGATGTCCGCAGGATCGTCGAGCGTTGCCCGAAACAGCGGCAGACGTTGCTGTTCTCGGCGACCGTTCCTGCCGAGATCGAGCGGCTGGCGTCGTGGGTGTTGCGCCAACCCGAGGAGGTCGAGATCGGCGAGCGGCGTTCACCCGCCTCGACGGTGACGCACGCCTTCTATCCCGTGGCGGCCACACAGAAGTTCCATCTGCTGCTGGCGTTGCTGGAACGGACGGAGTTCAACAGTGTCCTGATCTTCTCCCGCACCAAACACGGCGCCGACAAGATCGCCCGTCGGCTGAAGGAGGCCAATCATGCCGTCGCGGTGCTGCATTCCAACCGCACCCAGCGCGAACGCGAGGAGGCGCTGAGCGGATTCAAGTCCGGCAAGTACGAAGTGATGGTGGCGACCGACATCGCCGCGCGCGGGATCGACGTGGAAGACATCTCGCATGTCGTCAACTACGACGTGCCGCAGCATCCCGAGGACTACGTCCACCGCATCGGCCGCACGGGCCGCGCCTTGAAAGTCGGCGACGCGTTCACCTTGATCACGACCGAGGAATACGACCACGTGCAAGCCATCGAACGGTTCATCGGCCAAAAGGTGCCGCGCTTGAAGCTGGACAACTTTGATTACGTCCTCACCACGATGTTCCACGAAGAATCGCTGGCGGCCAGCCGCCGCAACGTGAGAGGCGGCCGCACCACCCGCGGCTACTCCTTCGCCCCGCGCCGACGGAGATAGTAGCGCAGGCGTCCCGCCCGTCTCCGATGTTTCTTAGTCATGTTGGAGGGTCGGCCTCCGTGCCGACCGAGGTGGTTGTCTCAGTCTCAGCGGCCACGACGGAGCGTGGCCCTCCATCACCACAACTCATTCGGGCCGGGCGGCATGGAAATCGTGGAGACTTCTTCCAGTGGGCGCGGTTCGTAGCCGCGTTTTAGATTGTCGTGTTCATCCATGAACTGGGTGCGCCATGCGCGGTAGGCGGTGACGATGTCGTCGAATTCCGCGCGTGAACTGAGCCGGACGATGCGGCGGTTGAATTCCTTGGTCGGACCGAACCGCTTCGAGTATTGGAGTGCAACTTTGCGGAACTTGCGGCATCCGTGTTCCTCGCCGAACACTTCGACCATGAGATCGAGATGCCGTCGCATGACGGCGAGACGTTCGTCGAAGGTCGGTTCGGGCAACAGTTCGCCCGACCCGAGGTAGTGGGTGATATGCTGGAAAATCCACGGATTGTAGAACGCGCCGCGCCCGATGCTGATGGCGGCGCAGCCGGTTTCATCGAACATGCGTTTCGCGGCCTGCGGCGCGGTGATGTCGCCGTTGCCGACGACGGGAATGTCTTGCACAGCTTGCGCGACGGCGCGGATGCCGGCCAGATTCACGCGGCCGGAGAAACCTTGCTGTCGGGTGCGACCGTGCACGGTGATCGCGGCGACGCCGGCGTCCTCGAGCGCGCGGGCCAGGTCGGGCGCGGTGATGTTGGCATCGTCCCAGCCGAGCCGCATCTTGCAGGTGACGGGAATCTTCACGGCTGCGACCATCGTTCGGATCAGGTGCGCGGCCTTTTCGTGGTCGCTCATCAATGCCGAGCCGCCGCCGTTGAGGCACACTTTGCGGACGGGGCAACCCATGTTCACGTCAACCGCGTCCACGCCGAGCGATTCGAGCGCGAGCGCCGCGTCGCGCATCTCTTCGGGAACAGTGCCGTAAAGTTGGCCGGCCAGCGGATGATCGTCGGGGCGCGTCTCGATCAGCTTCAGCGCTTTTCGATTTTTCTCGAGCAACGAGCGGGCATTCACCAGATCGGTCGTGCACAAGCCCACCGCGCTGGTAGCGCGGCAAGCGCCGCCTGCGGTACTTGTGGCGCTCCGAGCGCCACCGATCTGGCGGATGGTCAGCCGAAACGGCAGGTTGGTGTAACCCGCCAGCGGCGAGAGAAACAGGTTGGACGAAAGCCGCAGTTGCCCCAACGTGAATGCCATGCGCTGATCGTAGCCGGTTTCAGGCGGAATTGCGAGCGGGGAACGAGCAGCGCGCATCACCACGCATCTTGGTATTCTCCTCGGATTGTAGCCGCGAGCCTGCTCGCGGTTTCTGCGATTGTGGCTGGGAACAACTTGCCGCGAGCAGGCTCGCGGCTACAGAAGCTACTTGAGCAGGTGATAGTGATACACGCTACTGCAGTTCGGGATTCTGTTGGATGAACTCTTGGAGTTTCTGTTGAAGCTCGCGGGGCATTTCAACTTCGGAGAGGCCGTGAGTGTGGGTCAGATTGATCGTGCGGCGGTAGGTCTCAATGTAGCGCAGACATGGAGGACAATCGCTGACATGCATCTCGAATTTCTTTTGCGTCTCCGGGTCCAATTCGCCTTCGACGAACTCGAAGAGCAGCCGATCAGTGTCGCTACAGCCGTAGGAGCCGAAGTGCAGGATCCGGTCGAGGATGGTTCGGAATTTTGAAACGCTCATGCTTTCGCACCACTTGAGATGTTAAAACGCAACGTTAAGTTTCGGACATTCGAGGCCAAGAATGGCGGCCGGGATTCTGCCATACGCCTGTTGATTCGAAGATGAACACTCCTCATTGTTCCTCGCCCTCCTTCAGATAGGGCGCGAGCGCCTTGCGCAAGGCCAGCCGCGCCCGATGCAATCGGCTTTTAACCGCCGGCACGCCCACCGCCATCGTGTCGGCGATTTCCTGCATCGACAGGCCGTCCACGTCGGAGAGCAGGACGGTCGTCCGATACGGCTCGGGCAGCGCGTCGATGGCCGCGCGCACCTGCGCGCCCAGTTCGTCGCGCAGTGCGGTCGCGGCGGGCGTCGCGCCTGGATCGGCGAGTTGGATGGCGGGCAGATCGCGGTCGTCATCTTCCGCTTCCAGCGAAACGTTTTGCTCGAACTTTTTGTTTTTGCGAAGCTTCATCAACGCGGCATTGGCCGTGACCCGATACAGCCACGTCGAGAAGGCGGAGCGGCCTTCGAACTTGTCGATCTTGCTCCAGATGGTGATCAACGCATCCTGCATCACTTCCTGGGCTTCGGTTTCATTGCGTGTGATCTGCAGGGCCACGCCGTACAATTTCGCGCCGTGTTGGCGCAGCAGGTCTTCGAGCGCGCTCTTGTCGCGCGCCTTCAACCGCTCGACGAGCGTCTGCTCCTGGTGTGACGCCGAATTTGTAATGGTCGCGGCCATCGGGAGTGGCGTTTACGATTACAGATTTCAGGTGCGGGCGCAAAGGAAAAAGTTCAGACATGCGCTGTGCGGGCGCAACTGGACACTACCACCGACATAGTCCGCAACCGATAGGCTGCTTGTAGCTGCGAGCCTGCTCGCGGCCTTTCCGATGGCCGATGAGGTACGACTTGCCCCGAAGGCTTTCGGGGCTACAATCCGGTGGCGGTATCAAGAGGCCCCGCGCTGTGCGGACCATAAGGATCGTGTCGCACTGACGCATGCGAGGGGGGCGCTGGTTTCTGCTCGTGGGCGTCGCGGCTGAGCAGTTGAAGAAGTCCCTTGAGCAGCACGGTGATCGCCGCTAAGATGTACGGCATGTTCCGCGTGGAAGAATTCCTCGACCTCAAGCAGTTCGCGTTTCCCGAATTGTTCGACGGCTGTGACAACGTTTGGGATGCGCTGAAGAAGCTGCCCGCTTTTGCGAAACAACATCTCAAGCCATCACGCCAAGAGACAAGAATCGGCTCACCGTACATCGCCGACGACGTTATGATCGGCAAAGGGACGGTTGTAGAACACGGCGCGGTGATTAAAGGACCGACGATCGTCGGCGTGAATTGCGAGATTCGCTCCAGTGCGTACATCCGGGGCGGCGTGATCGTGGGCGACGGTTGCGTGCTCGGCAACTCGTGCGAATTCAAGAACGCGGTGCTGTTCAACGGCGCACAGGTGCCGCACTTCAGTTATGTCGGCGATTCCATTCTCGGCTACAAAGCGCACCTCGGCGCCGGCGTGATTCTGTCCAACTTCAAATCCACAAAGGGAAATGTCACCGTGCAGGGGACGAAGAGCGTGGAGCGTGGAGCGAAGAGCGAGGGTAAGATCGACACGGGGTTGCGGAAGTTCGGCGCAATCATCGGCGACGGCGCGGACATCGGCTGCAACTGCGTCCTCAGTCCCGGCTCGATCATCGGCCGCAATGCGATTCTCTATCCAAACGTTCTCTGGCGCGGCGTCTGTCCCGCCGACAGCATCGTGAAACTTCGTCAGCAACACGAAGTGGTTACGCGAAAGTAGCTCTTAGCCCGGATTATTCACGAATATTTACGCGAGCGAACGGCCCCTCACCTTAATCCTCTCCCCGCAAGCGGGGAGAGGAGATTTCCCCTCTCCCTTTCTAAGGGAGAGGGTCAGGGTGAGGGTTCGCGTGGTCACACCCTGTCGCAAATCTGAGCGTCTCGTGAATAGGTCAGGTTAGAGCGCCTCGCGCAGGACGTCGGCGATCGTCTTCATGAAGCGGAACTTGAGCTTCTTGCGGATTTCGGCGGGCACGTCGGTCAAGTCCTTGCGGTTTTGATCCGGCAGAATGACGATCTTGATCCCCGACCGCGCCGCCGCCAAGACTTTCTCTTTGACACCGCCGATGGGTAGAATTTTCCCGCGCAAGGTGATTTCACCCGTCATCGCCAGCGCTGATTTGACAGGCCTGTGCATCAGGAGCGAAGCCAGCGCCACGGCCATGGTCACACCGGCCGACGGCCCGTCTTTGGGAATCGCTCCCGAGGGCACGTGAATGTGGATGTCCGATTTCTCGAAGCCTTTTGGTTCAATCCCGAGCTGCCTGGCATGAGAGCGCACGTAACTGAGGGCGGCTTGGGCGCTTTCCCGCATCACATCGCCCAGCGAGCCGGTGAGAATCAAATTGCCTCTGCCGGACATTTGAGTCGCCTCGACGAACAGGATGTCGCCGCCTGTCGCTGTCCATGCCAGGCCGATGGCCACGCCCGGCTCGGTGGTGCGTTCGGCCATGTCGTGGAAAAACTCGCTCGGACCGAGAAAATTTTTCAGATTCTTCGCGGTGACCATGACGGATTTTGCTCTGCCTTCCACGATGCGTCGGGCCGTGCGACGACAGAGCGTGGCGATCTCGCGTTCCAGGTTGCGCACGCCGGCTTCGCGCGTGTAGTCACGAATGATCGAAGCCAGGGCGTTCTGGCTGATCCTGAGTTGTTTCTCTTTCAGTCCATGCTCGCTGAGTTGTCGGGGGATCAAATACTTCGTCGCGATGTGGATCTTCTCTTCCTCCGTGTAGCCGGGCAGCGTGATGACTTCCATGCGGTCGCGCAGCGCGGGCGGAATCGGTTCGAGCAGGTTCGCCGTCGTGATGAACATCACCCGCGACAGGTCAAACGGCACCTCCAGGTAATGATCGGAAAAGTTGTGGTTCTGCTGCGGATCAAGCACTTCGAGCAACGCGGCGCTCGGGTCTCCCCGGAAATCGGCGCCAACCTTGTCGATTTCATCGAGCATGAACACCGGGTTGTTGCTCTCGGCGCGGCGCAGCCACTGGAGGATGCGGCCCGGCAACGCGCCGATGTAGGTGCGGCGGTGGCCGCGGATCTCCGCCTCGTCGCGCACGCCGCCGAGCGAAATACGGATGAACTTGCGGCCGAGCGCGCGCGCGATGCTCATGCCGAGCGACGTTTTGCCGACGCCGGGCGGACCGACGAAACAAAGGATTGGCCCCTTGCCGACGACGGTTTCGCCGTTGGCGCTCTTGAGTTTGAGCACACTCAGGTATTCAAGGATGCGCTTCTTGACCTGTTGCAGGTCGTAATGGTCTTCGTCGAGGATGCGTCTGGCCCGCGCAACATCCAGCTTGTCTTCGGTGGACTTCGACCACGGCACGGCGATCAGCCAATCCAAATAGGTGCGTGCAACCGTGTATTCGGCAGCAGCGGCGGGCATCGATTCGAGGCGTTCGACCTCATTGATCGCCACCTTCTTGACCTCAGCCGGCATCGTGGCTTTGTCGATCTTGTCCCGCAGTTCTTTGGTTTCCTCGCCGTGCTCGTTGCTTTCGCCGAGTTCCTTTTGGATGGCCTTGAGCTGTTCGCGCAGGAAATACTCGCGCTGGCTCTTGCTGAGCGCCTTGCTGACCTTTGTCTGGATTTCGCTGCCGAGGCGCAACACCTCCAGTTCGCGGTTCAGCAGCGTGCCCAGCATGCTGAGGCGCACCCGCACGTCGGCGGTTTCCAGCAGGCGCTGCTTTTCCTCCAGCGACAGGTTCAGGTTGGCGGCAATGACGTCCGCCAGTTTGCCGGGATCTTCGATGTTGAGCGTGGCGACTTTCAGTTCGTCGGGCAGCGAAGGTGAAAGATTGACAACCTCCTGAAACTGGTTCACCGCGTTGCGGGCGAGCGCGGCGAGTTCAATGCCCGGCGTGAACTGGTCATCGAGCGGTTCGATCTGCGCGATCAGGTAGGGAGTTTCGCTTTGGGAGCGGACGATCTTGATCCTCTTCAGGCCCTGAATCAGCACGCGAACGCTTTCGTCGGGAAACTTCAACATGCGGTTGACGCGGGCGACACAGCCGAACTCGTACAAATGTTCGAGCCGCGGGTGTTCCTGATCGGGATCTTTCTGGAGCGTCACGCCGATCAGCCGGTCACCGGCCACCACATCGTCAATGAGATGAACTGAATTGGGACTGGAAGCCAGCAGCGGCGCCACCATGTGCGGGAACACCACCACGTCGCTCAAAGGTAGAATGGGCAGTTGGCCCGGAATGCTCTGGCCGGTGAGCGCGCCTTTGCTGCTCGCGTTGCCAGTCGTCTTCTCCTGTGTGACCTCAGTCATAAGTTGCTGAATCACTCAAACGTCGCTTGCGCGAGGGCGCATCCCCCTTGGACGGCTTCGCTGTTGCGAGGCGATGGACGTGCGGCCCTAACTGGCCTGCTCGATGATCACCATAACCGTTGTATGTTCGGACTGCTGGGCCTTGGGCAGTTCGATACGCAGAAACCCGTTGTGGAACTGCGCCCGAACGCGGCTCCCATCAACCAAACGTGGGATGACGATGCGCCGCTCAAAATTACCATAGTCGATTTCCATTTGCCGGAACGAACAGCGATGCTGCCGATGTCGGCAGAGATCTTTGCGGTGTCCGCGGACCAGCAGCAGCCGATCGTCGAGGGTGATTTCGAGATCCTCCTTCTGAACGCCGGCGATCTCCATCTTGACGACGAAACTGTCAGGCGTTTCGTACACGTCGGTATTCGGCGTCCAGGCGCTGTGGGGAGCGGACGCGGAAAGACTCAGATACGCAAGACTGTGGTGCAGATGATTACTAATTGCTTTGGCCATCGCTTCCTCGTCCTAATGCCTAATAGCGCAAACAATAAACTTGTTTGCCGCAAAACGCAAGCAGGCGGACTGCATGGCTTTTGCGCGTCGGCAGGATGCGGCAGGGTTTTGAATTGCCGCGCCTGCCGCGAAAGCTTAGATTGACGGCGCGATGAAGGTGGCCCTGGCCCAAATCAACACAACCGTCGGCGATCTGCGCGGAAACTGCGCAAAAATCCTGGAGTTCTACCGTCGCGCGGCGGAAGCGGGCGCGACCCTGGTCGTCACACCCGAAATGGCGATCACGGGTTACCCGCCCCGCGATCTGCTGGCCAAGCGCCGGTTTGTCGCTGACAATCTGCGCGCTCTCGAGGAACTGGCCGGACAGATCGGAGAAACGGCCCTGCTGGCCGGCTATGTCGAGCTTAATCCGCTTCGGCCAGGAAAAGAGTACTTCAACGCGGCGGCTCTGATCCGCGACGGCAAAATCGTGGCCAAACGTTTCAAGGCCTTGCTGCCGACCTACGATGTCTTTGACGAAGACCGCTATTTCCAGCCTGCCGAATCCAACGAGCCGGTTCCTCTCGACGGCCGGAGAATTGGCCTGACGATTTGCGAGGATATTTGGACGCAGGATTATCTGCCGACGCGCCTGTATCAGCGCAATCCCGTGGAGGATCTCCTGCGAGGGGAGGGCGGAGCGCAGATCATTTTCAACATCTCCGCCTCTCCCTACCATCTCGGCAAGGAGAATATCCGTCTCCACATGCTGCAGGCGGAGGCGAAGAAATACCGGGTGCCGTTGGTGTACTGCAACCTCGTCGGCGGCAATGACGAATTGATTTTCGACGGCAACAGCATGGTGTTCGACGCCAGCGGCAATCTGCTGGCGCAGGCCGCAATCTTTCGCGAAGACTTGCTGGTTGTGGACCTCGACGCTCCACGCTCCACGCTCCACGCTCCACTCGCTCCGATCGCCGCCCTCCACGACGCTCTCGTGCTGGGCTTGCGCGATTACACCGTCAAATGCGGGTTCAAATCCGTCGTGCTTGGCTTGAGCGGTGGAATCGACTCCGCGGTCACCGCCTGTCTGGCCGTCGCCGCGCTCGGATCGGAGAACGTGATGGGCGTTTCGATGCCATCGCAGTTTTCTTCCAAAGGCAGTATCGACGACGCGCGCGAACTGGCCAAGAACCTCGGCATCCGCTGGGAAGTGATTCCCATTCAGGACGTGTTCCATGTGTACAGGGCGGCGTGCAAAGAAGTGTTCAAGGGTTTGCCCGAAGATACCACTGAGGAAAACATCCAGGCGCGCATTCGCGGGACGATCCTGATGGCGCTCTCCAACAAGTTCGGTCACATGCTGCTGACCACGGGCAACAAATCGGAGCTCGCCGTCGGCTACTGCACGCTCTACGGCGACATGGCGGGCGGTCTCGCCGTGATCGCCGACGTGCCCAAGACCATGATTTATCAACTAGCCCGCTACATCAACCACGCCCCGGGCGTGATCAACCGCCAGCGTCCGGTGATTCCCGAAGCATCGCTCACCAAACCGCCCTCCGCCGAGTTGCGCCCGAATCAAACCGACCAGGACACGCTTCCGCCTTACGAAACACTCGACGTCATCCTCCGCAAGTATGTCGAGGAATCCAAATCGGCCGCCGAGATCGTCACGGAAACGAAGCTCGACGAGAAACTGGTGCGCGAGATTGTCCGCAAGATCGATCTCAACGAGTACAAGCGCAAACAAGCGCCGCCTTGTCTGCGCGTGACCACCAAAGCCTTCGGCATCGGCCGCCGCGTCCCCATCGCCCAACGGTACGTGGAAAGGTAAGGGAAAGCCCGTCATGCGTGACTGTTGGTACGGCGACAAACGCGATATCGTGAAGTGGGCAGTCTTGATCAGTCTTGCGCACCATTACAAAACAAAGACCATTCTCTGGGTGGTGTTTTATACATTTGAAAGGCCGAAGCATAAGCTTAAACTCGGCGACCATGATGAACCGATACCACCAGAGGTGTGGAAGCACTTCCGCGACATTGGACAAATCTCGCGTCTCGGACCGCCGGCTGGAGTAAAAATCAAAGTGTTGAATCGGCCTTGGAAATCCAAACCGAAATCCGAACGTGATGCTTGCTTTGGGCACGTAGCCGAAAAGATTTCCAAAGGCGCCCGCGAACCAATGATTGTCTTTCTCGACCCAGACACAGGCTTGGGACGGGACAAGGAGACGAAAGCCAAGCACGTCTGCCCGAGCGAGTTGAAGACGGTTTTTAAGGCCATGCGAAAACGGGACCGCCTTGTGTTTTACCAGCACGCGCAGAGACGGACGGATTGGCAGAAGACAACTCGTAAGAGCTTCGCGGAAGCCATTGACCTCTCGCCGAAAGAAGATGTAAGGGCCACCGCGCCCTACCACAGATCCGGTGGGGCGGGCTGGCCCCGCTCTGAGCGGGGCTGGCCTCAGCCCGCCGTTTCCTCTCGCGTTTATGAGATGGGTTCAGGTCAATGCACGGGGGTACTGACCGGGTGCGTCACTTTCTTGAAGAGGAAAACGGTGGGAACACAGAACAAGCTGATCAGGGCGATCCACCGGAAGTTGTCCACGAACGCCCAAACGCTGGCCTGCTGGACGAGCGTGTGGTAGATCAGGCCGTGCGCCTGCTGAGCGGCGACGAACGAGCCAACCTGCGGGGTGAGCGCCTGTTGGATCTGCCCGAGATCGCGCTGGAACACAGGATCGTATGGCGTGAGGTGTCCGACCATCATCGCTTGGTGGACTTGCGCCCCGCGCGCGACAAACGTGGTGACAGCGGAAATGCCGATGCTGCCGCCGAGGTTCCGCATCAGGTTGAAGATGCCGCTGGCGTTGCCCATCTGTTCGTTGCGGAGCGTGCCCATCGTGACGGTGGTCAGTGGAACGAAGATGAAGCTGACGGCAATGCCGTTGAGGATGTTGGGCCAGATCACGCTGGCCATGCCGATGTTGAGGTTGATCTCGCCGAACTGGAAAGAGGAATAAGCGAGCAGCAGAAACCCGCTCACCATGAGCGCACGGTTGTCCACCAGCTTGGTGATGCGACCGATGACGATCATCGACAGGATCGACCCCAGACCGCGCGGGCTTAAAGCATAACCGGCGAGCAACGCCGAATAACCCATCAGCGTCTGCATGAACAACGGCAGTTGCGCGATCGTGCTGTACAGCACGCCACCGACGATCGCCATCAGAATGATGCCCACGGCGAAGTTGCGGTTCTTCAGGATGCGCAAGTCCACAATCGGATGATCCGTGGACAGTTCGCGGACGATGAACCCAATCATGCACAGCGCCGATACTGCCGCCGCCCAGCGGATCCACTCCGCCGAGAACCAGTCGTCCTCCTGTCCCTTATCGAGAATAATTTGCAGCGTTGCCAGCCAAACCGCCATCAAGCCAAACCCGATGTAATCGATATTGGCACGCGCGCGTCCCTTGGCACTTTTGATGTAATGCGGGTCGTCGACGAACGCCCGCACCATCAGGATCGCCAGCAACCCGATGGGCAGATTGATGTAGAAAATCCAGCGCCACGAGTAATTGTCCGTAATCCACCCGCCCAGTGTCGGCCCGATCGTCGGCGCAACGACCACGCCCATCCCGAATGCCGCCATCGCCACGCCGCGTTCGGCTGGGGCAAAACTTTCCAGCAGGATCGCCTGCGACAGCGGCTGCAACGCGCCGCCCCCCGCGCCTTGGAGGGCACGAGCGAAGATCAACCAGCCCAGCGTCGGCGCCACGCCGGCCAGCGCCGACGCGATGGTGAAAATGACGATGCAGGTGATCAGCAGCCGTTTCCGCCCAAAGTAGTTGCTCAACCAGCCGCTGGCGGGCAGGATGATGGCGTTGGCGACAAGGTAGCTGGTCAACACCCACGTGGACTCGTCGGTGGTCGCCGAGAGGTTGCCCGCAATATGCGGCAGCGACACGTTGGCGACGGAAGTGTCGAGCACCTCCATGAACGTCGCCAGCATCACCGAGATGGCAATCAGCCACGGATTATGGCGGGGATGCCACGGCTGACCCGGAGCGGACGTTTCCGGCGTGGCGCTCATCGCTGCATCAACCTCCTCAAAGCGCGGTTGGAGAATTGTAGAACCCTTCCCACTCCCCTGCAAAACGGGCAAGATGCCAGTTCTACCAACGCCGAGTGTTTGTCAGACGCGGCCCATTCCTGACTTTTCAAACACGCGCTCACGCCGCTTTCGGCTTCTCGCGGAACGCGGCGCGGACAATCGCAATAATGACGACCAGACCCACCACCGCACACACAACGATGAGAATCACCAACGGGATGTGCGCGTGCATGCTTTCCACTCGCACCACGGGCACCACCGACATCCCCGGCCCGAGCAGATGGCCGTCATCGGGCTGCGAATCAAACACGATCTTCACCGGCACGCGCTGCACGACCTTCACGTAGTTGCCCACCGCGTTTTCCGGCGGCAGCAAACTGAACCGCGCGCCGCTGCCCGTCTGGATGCTGTCCACGTGCCCGCCGTATCGCACATCGGGATAGGCGTCCACGCGGATCTCGGCGGACTGACCGGGCCGCATGTGGGTCAGTTGCGACTCCTTGAAATTCGCCACGACCCACACCTCACGCGGCACCAGCGCCAGCAGGATCTGGCCCACTTGGACGTACACACCGTTTTCCACCGACTTCCGCGTCACCCGCCCGTCGCGCGGGGCAAAAATCTTCGTGTAGGAAAGCGCCAATTCCGCCAACCTGGCCGCCGCCTGCGCCTGCTCGATTTCCGTTGCCGCCAGATCGATCTGCGCCTGATCGTGAGCCGGTTGCTGCCGCTCCTCGGCCACCAGCGCTTCATCTGAGGCGGTCTTGCGCCGCGCCGCTTCCAGATCGGCATCCGCCGAGCGCGCTGTCGCCTGTGCGCGGTCGAAATCCTGCAGCGCGATGGCGCCGGTCTGGAGGAGCTCGCGCGCGCGCTTCAAATCGGCCTCGGCACGCGTCGCTTGGGCCTCGGCCGCTACCGCTTGGGCACGGGCTTGTTCGGAGTCGGCCTCGATTGAGGCGAGCTTCGAGCGGGACTTTTCGAGGTTGATCTGGGCAACTTTGTGCAGTGCGGTCGCGCCATCGAGCGCCGCGCGGGCCTCAGCGAGCCGCGCCGCGTAATCGCGCGGGTCGATCTCCACGAGCAGATCGCCCTCCTTGACCTCCTGATTGTCGTGGATGTGGACCGCCACGACTTGTCCCGCCACCTTCGGGCTGATCGGCACGACGTGCGCCTCGATGAACGCATCATCGGTGGTTTCGTGCGACAACGCGAAGGCGACATACCGCAGACCCCAAACGACGCCGATGATGAGCGCGACGCCGCCCACCGCCAGCAACGCAATTCGATTCGATTTTTCTTTCATCATGGAATGTACGACCCTTGTGTTGACTCGTCGGGCGGGTTTATACTGGACGCCGAAAAGCAAGTAAACACTTAGCTAAGTCCCGTGGGAGCGTACCCGAATAGAAACGCGAGTCCTACGGCTTGGATCCGCCTGGCGGCTGCGGCTTGAAGTACTTTTCGGCGAAATCCAGGAAGGCTGTCCAGTCGGCGCGAGTGGCCGCGTGGCCCCCGGTGTGATAGACCCAACCGAGATCGCCGCTGATCAGTGGAGTGTCCAAGGCCGGGAGCTCGGCAGTACCCAGATCCTTCTTGCCGACCAGACGGTACACCGGCCCGGCCGCTACCGCGCCGAGAAACTCCCCTTTCGGATCGGACCACTGATCTTGGGTGCCTCCGTTGATAAAGACCCCATGCGGGGCGTTGAGGGCGATGACCATGTGTGAGTCCACCGGCATGTCGTTCCAGTGACCGACCCATTTCTGGAGATTGCCGGCGAACTGCCAGGGGAAATTCTGGGCCATGTCGTCCACTGTCTCGCCGTAATCACGGCGGGCCAGTGCGGCACCCATCTCGCCACTGCAACTGGAAAACACTACGGCGATCCGCGGGTCCTGAGCGCCGGCCCAGAGCACGGTCTTGCCCAGACGCGAATGCCCTTGGATGGCCACTCGCTTGGCGTCCACGGTTTTGTCGGTTTCGAAGTAATCAACAATGCGGCTGATGCCCCAGGCCCAGGCGCTGATCGTGCCCCATTGGTCCGGTTCGGGGGCCGTCTGGCCCGGCGCCAAGGTGAGCCCGATGACGCCATTGGTGAAGGCGTTGGCGCGGTCCGGCTGAATATCGCCGTAGTTAACGGTGGCATATCCCCAGCCACGGGCGATGATGAGGTCGATGGGATCACCGAAGCCGCCGCCACCACCGCGCGCGCCAAGGGCTCCTCGGCCGGGCGCGGGCGCATTGGTCGCACCGGGCGCAGCAGCCGCACCGATTACCGCGCCTCGATTGCCGCCACCGCCGAAGCCGAAACTGATACACAGGATGATAGGTACCGGCCCAGTGGCTTTGGCCGGAGTATACATGGTCACATTCATGCGGGGACCGTCCGGGCGGTCGCCGATATGCCCCACCACTCGTTTCATCACAGCCGTTCCGTCAAGGGAGTTGGTGTCCGTGGTGGTAACTTCCCACGTCACCTTGGGCGCGTTGGCCGGAACGCGGCCGTAAATCTCGGTTTCGTAAAGCTTGAGGATTTCCGGGCGGCGCTGTTTGAACCACGCGTCGGCGTCGCGCACGGGCTTGCCGTTGGCCAGCACGAGCGGGTCGGGCAGCGTGTAGGAACCGACTTTAGCCTCGTCGTAATTCGAGACATGCCCGGTCTTGGTGGCTCTACGCAAGGGGTTGCCTTGGGCGTCTGACCCCAGGTTGGTTGCGCCTGCGGCTCCGCGGGCCGTGGCCGGGTTGGTTGACTGGGCAAAAGTTGCGGCAGTGAATGCCAGCAGGCCAAAGGCGCTGGCGAGGAAACGATAGGGAGTGGTGGCGTGCATGGGCAAAAAAATACTGTGAAGACAGAAATAAGTAAAGCGACCATAGAGAAGGGTTTGTGGGAGGGCCACGCTTCCGCGTGGCCGTGTGCCGTGACATTCTCAACGGCGGTCGCGCGGAAGCGCGACCCTCCGAATGAAGCGTGACCTAGCCCGGTGCTCCGGCACAGTTGACCTGCATGGTGGTAGGGCGCGACCGCCGGGCGCGCCGCATCGGGCAGCCCAGCGGTCTGCCCCTACCGGTACCTGTGAAAGAAGTGCGACACACCGCTAATCCGCCGCAGCCCGTGAAGAGTCGTGAACTGATGCTCCACATCACTCAACATTATGGATAGCGCTATCCATAACTGTTGCGGGTAACGAGCGCACGTTTGTTTTGAGGACGGAGCGAACACCGAATGAATAGGGCGTGTTGCCCAAATCCATTCTTGCCACTTCCGATGTAGAGGCGCTTCCCTGCCCCAAAAGCTTTCGGGGTGAACGAAGCGCCGAACTCGTTCTGAAAATGAAGGCCCCGCGCTTCACAGTCGCCGACGCGCCATAGCGCTTTGGCGACGGCGCGAAGCGCGACTACAACGACAAGCCTGATCACTGCGTCCCGAGTTTCGCCAGCAGACCCTTCCGCCGCGCAACGTCGAACATGCGATTGAAAATCAGCGCTGCCCCTGCCAGATAGAGCAGATTCAAACCGAACGCCGCCCACAGGTGTCCGACGGGCATGCCTTTGTCCGCCAGCACTTGGCGCATGCCCTCGAAGACATGGGTGGCAGGGATGGCCAGCGAGATGGGTTGCAGCCATTTCGGCAGGATGCTGACCGGATAGAACACCGCCGCCACCGGCTGGATCAGGAACGGGATGCCCCACGCCAGCGCTTCGGCGGATTGCCCCCAGCGCATGATCAGGGCCGTCGTCATCATCCCGATTGCCCAGCCCATCAGCAGCAGGTTGACGAAGAGCGGGATCAGGCTGATGCCCATGGCGAAGAGGTTGAACGAGTAGAGGCTGTAGGCCAGCACGGTCAGCAGCGCAACGATCACGATGATCTTGATGAATCCCACCACGTACGTCGCCGCGATGAATTCGCTGACGCGAATCGGCGATACGAACACGTTCAACAGGTTTCGCGCCCAGATGTCTTCCAGAAACGAGATCGTCACCCCCTGTTGCGAGCGATAGAGGATGTCCCAGAAAATCATCGAGCCGATGAGGAACGTGATGTAGCCGGGCACCGCTTTCCCGGCCTTGAGCAGGTACATGGTGACAAATCCCCAGACCAACAGATCCATCACCGGCCAGAAAAACATCTCCAGGATCCGCGGCATGCTGCGTGTGTAGAGGAACGTGTACCGCAGGATCAACGCGCCAACCCGTCGCCAGTTCACAGTGAGACCTCCCCCTCACCTTGATCCTCTCCCCGCAAGCGGGGCGAGGAGATTCCCCCTCGCCCTTTCGAAGGGAGAGGGTCAGGGTGAGGGTTCAAATTGTCGTTTCGCCAGTTCATTCCGCCACCTCTCCCAGCAAATCGCCGCTGCGCGCCACGCGGATGAACACTTCTTCTAGGGATTTCTGTTGAAACTTTTCGATGACCTGGCGCGGTGTGCCTTCGGCGATGATTCGCCCCTTGTGCAGGAACAGCACGCGGTCGCAGACTTCCTCCACGTCGCGCATGTTGTGTGAGGTGTAAATCATCGTGATGCCCTTCTCGCGCTGGATTCGCCGCAACAGTTTGCGAACCTTGTCGGCGATGTCGGGATCGAGACTCGCCGTGGGCTCGTCGAGCATCAGCAGTTCGGGATCGTTCAGCAGCGCCTTGCACAAATTGACCCGGGTGGATTCGCCCGACGACAGATGCCCGGTGATCTTGTTCCGGAGATGGGCGATCTCAAACAGCGCGAGCAATTGGTCAACCTTCTCTCGACGGTCGTTGACCCCGTAAATCATCGAAAAGACCAGCAGATTCTCCCACACCTTCAGGTTGGACGGCAGACCGGTGTAGGCCGAGGAGAAATTGCAGCGCTGCAAAATCTCCACGCGATGTTTCTCCAAGTCCTGCCCGAACAACCGGACCGTTCCTGCCGTAGGCGTCGTCAGCCCGAGCAGAACCTGGATGGTTGTCGTCTTGCCGGCGCCGTTTGGCCCCAGCACGCCGACGATCTCACTGCGCCGCACGGTGAATGACACGTCCGCCACCGCCACCGTGCCGTCAAATTCTTTCCGCAGATGTTGTACCTCAACGATCGCTTCGGTCATAAGCGACAAAAGGATAACACAGACTGTGCTGTTTGGCGCAAGTGTTGTAGCCGCGAAACCTTTTCGCGGTGTCGTATACCATCCGTCCTTGCTTCTCCGCCGCGAAAAAGTTTCGCGGCTACAATGGCAGGGGATGAAGTTCGCCAGCGTAGGGCCAATCTTCCCATCGGCGGACGAGACCAGCCCGAACCGGATTGTTGAGAACGTAGTGCCACTTTTGTTCGTAGCTCTCGTCTGAGCGGAGCAAGTGATCAAAGAACTCGCTCTGCCATAGTGGGTAGGGATAGCCCAGCGGCCGGAGTTGGCGGGTCACGAGTGAGCGAAACGCTTGGATGTATTTCGAGAGATTTGCTTCACGTTCAAGCGGTGAAATGAAAAAGTGCACGTGGTCTGGCATGACGACGTAGCGCCCGACTTTCCAGTTCTCAATCCTGCGCCAAGCCGCCAAGATGGATTCGTTAGCTTGGTCGCAAGCGAGACAGTGCACACGCTGAGCCGTGCAACAAGTTATGAAGTAGATGACCGCTCTGTCGGGTGGCGTCCAGACGGGAATCCGGGTGAGGTGTTTGTGCACGGGGCGATTGTAGCCGCGAATCGTATTCGCGGCAATAGGTACAGGGTCTCACTTGAGCAGGCCGCAAAAAAGTTTCGCGGCTACAATGACCGATGCTAGACTATGGCCCATGGAGAATCGTCAACATGAATACTCCGACAAACTTTGGCAGGAAGCATCGCGCTTGCTGCCCGGCGGTGTAAACTCGCCGGTGCGTGCTTTCCGTGGCGTCGGCGGCACGCCGTTCTTCACCCAGCGCGCCAAGGGTTCGCGGCTCTGGGACGTGGACGGCAACGAGTACATCGATTACGTCTGCTCGTGGGGACCAATGATTCTCGGCCACGCGCACCCGAAAGTCGTGCGAGCAGTGCAAGAAGCGGCGCGCGACGGGACCAGCTTCGGCACGCCGAATCCGCGCGAGGTTCGGTTGGCCCGGCTAGTGTGCGAAAGCTTCCCGTCGATCGAGAAAGTCCGTTTCGTCAATTCAGGCACCGAAGCAACGATGTCGGCGATTCGACTCGCACGCGGTTTCACCAAGCGCGACAAGATCGTCAAGTTCGAAGGCTGCTACCACGGCCACGCCGATGCGTTGTTGGTGAAGGCCGGCTCCGGCGCCGCGACGTTCGACGTGCCCGACAGCGCTGGCGTGCCCGCCGGTTTCGCCCGTAACACGCTCACTCTGCCGTTGAACGACCTCACGGCACTCGACGGCGTGCCATGGCACAAGATCGCCTGCGCCATCATCGAACCGATCCCCGCCAACATGGGTTTGATCCCGTTGAAGATTGCTTTCCTCCAGAAGCTCCGCAAGCTGACGCAGGACAACGACGCATTGCTGATTTTCGACGAGGTCATCAGTGGTTTCCGTGTCGCCCGCGGAGGCGCGCAGGAGTTGTACGGGATTCAGGCCGACCTCACGACGCTCGGCAAGATCATCGGCGGCGGGCTGCCTGTCGGCGCATTCGGCGGTCGCGCGGAGATTATGGATATGCTCGCGCCGAATGGCCCGGTTTATCAAGCAGGCACTCTCTCCGGAAATCCGGTTGCGATGGCGGCTGGCATCGCAACGCTGGAAGAGTTGTTTGGTCTTGGAGGGTCGGGCTCCGTCCCGACCGCCGTGGTAGGGACGGACCGCCGGGCCGTCCGCGATTCCAACGGCTCGGCGCGCCCGGCGAGCCGCCCCTACCAACGGCTGGAAAAGTTGACCGCGTCGCTTTGCGACGAATGGCGCAAGATCGTGCCCGGTCACCATGTTCGGGTCGGCTCGTTGTTTTGCAC
>Ga0187886_1000880_pt1 | contig 31134 bp, 41 predicted proteins | sample June2016WEW_20_1_FD_133001 | JGI IMG/M metagenome (GOLD analysis project Ga0187886, IMG submission 133001) | Peatland microbial communities from SPRUCE experiment site at the Marcell Experimental Forest, Minnesota, USA - June2016WEW_20_150 | ecosystem: Environmental > Terrestrial > Soil >...
AAAGGTCCCGCAAGACGGGATCAGGTGAGGTTCAGGGAGGCGAGCGCAAGCGAACTACTGATGAGGTGTCGAAATGAAATTAGACGACGTCAAAACTGGTAGCTTATGGGATACCAGGATAAGTCCAGGAGAAACCTGTATACTGCCTGGGCGGCGTCCGGCATAAAGGTAGCGCGAACCTGAATCAGGCTCATGTGTGGAACGTGGGAACCTGTCGTTCCGATGATAAGGGAGAACCCCAAAGTGGAGGACCCATGAGGGTGAGAGTACCGATGCGGGACACAGGGGCGGACCAACTCGCAGTAGTGTTGAAGTCTCTGTAATGGAGATGGAGCGAAGGGGTTGGATTATCCAGCCGGATTCAAAGGTCAACCATTTTATGGGAGGAACCTGTGAAGAAGGCAAAGTCGTTTGAACCGACGGCTGGATAATTGGAGCCGGATGAGTCGAGAGGTTCACGTCCGTATCTGAGAGAGCGCAGGGGGGAGGTTCCCCTGCGCCACTCACCTCCTCACTCTCTCACCCAGCGGGATGGAAGTGGTGATAGCACTCATCTCTGAGTTTGGGGGAAAATTTTGTGGGCTGGTTGAATAAAAGACCTAAATAATACGTCTAAAGAATTAAAGAGGTGTTTATCAGGCTGGGCCAATGAGTCGCAATGGACGAACCAAAAGGAGTAAAATAGGTAAGGGAAGGCAGGATGTATTTTAAATTAAAATGGAGGGAATAAGATGAAGAAGCTGCTCATTTTTTCCTTATCATTCTTATTTATTCTCGCTTCCTCTGCATCGGCTGCTATTTACAAATGGGTGGATGAAAAGGGGGTGGTGAACTTTGCTGACGACTATAGTAAAGTCCCTCCTGATTATCGCAATAAGGTTGAAGAAGTGAATATAACCAAAATGGGACCCTCAACCCCTTCCCAAACCCCTCCTGGAAAGATAGCGGTTGGTGCACAGCCAAGGGAGGTGGCAACGCAAGCCCCTCCAATTGCACAGACTCTGATCCGTGAGGGTGACTTTGCGGTCAAACTGGTTGAGGCACTCAAGATAGGACAAGCTAAAAGCGAGGCAGAAGCTGAGAGCATGTTGGCTTCGGTCGGTATTACACCGAAAAATGGTTGGATTGCTGATTATCCGGTGACACCAGATGTTATAGGAGAGCTGCAAAATGGGGTCGGTCTGGCAGTGGATTCTGGCAAGTTAGCGATGAACAAGGATGAGGCAATCAAGGCATTGCAAGACCTTACTGCCCAGCAAGGGTTACCAGTTAGAGCAGATACCGAAAGTCAGTATGCTGGAGCTGAACCACGTGTTGGACCACCGCCAGGGGATTACGGTGAATATTCAAATTATTACTACAATGAGGGTCCACCCATTGTGACTTATTATCCGCCACCCTGGGATTATTATTACTTGTATGCCTGGGTTCCTTATCCATTCTGGTGTTCTGGATTCTGGTTCCCGGGGTTCTTCTGTCTGCACGACTTCCACAGATTCGTTTTTGTGCATGGGAGACGAGGGATAATCAGCAACCATTTCATCGACCCCAAGACAAGAGGAGTTGTTTCAGTTAACCCCGCAACGAGGGGAACTGGAAGTCTTCCTCATACTGTTGCAGATGTATCTCCCAGAAAAGGGCTTACTTCCCCACAAGCCGTGAGAGGTGCTGCGTCAATCTTCGAGCGTAGCCAGGGACGGACGAAAGTTGGAAATTCCATCTCGTCCGGGACTAGAGGTGTTGCTGGAAGGCAGGCCTTCTCAAACAAGAGCAGCAACTTATCGAGCTTTGGGGGGCGAGCTGGCACAGTAAGACCACCGGCAACTAACTATTGGATGGGGAGGAGCCAGGCAGGAATTGGTTCCCGAAATATGGGGGGCAGTTCCTTTAGTCGCCAAGGTGGTTTTGGCAATCGTAGCGGAACGGGCTCCAGCAGCTCCACGGGCGGAAGGTCTTTCGGGGGATCTCATAGCGGTGGTGGCGGTATTTGGAGTCGAGGCTCCTCAGGAGGTGGCAGCAGAGGACACTAATAAGAAGTAACTATTGCGGAGCTTCTCTGAAAAGGGGCAAGACACTATTCAAATACCATCCGGAAAGGGCTCTTTAAGAAATTCTATTCCCGCCGCCTCCACCATTTTGAAAATAAAAAGCCCCATGATTTCGGGGTTTTTTATTTTTGACCCCCTCAAAATTTCGCTTTCCAAACGCTTTCCCGTAAAAGCTTTTCGGTTAATTGATCCCCACCATGCCACCACGTTTCAATTGACATCCTGCCCTCGCAAATTTGATGTCTCAGTTCTCACGTTAGGTTCTTTTTGACCTCATAAACTCGTCCTGATAAACTCTTGGCTAATTTGATAGTGGGTCTCATATATGAAGTGCGATCGCTGTGGTAGAGTCATGGTTTATGAACAATTCTTCGGTGACCAAGAACGTTTTTGGGGATGGAGATGTATCTTCTGCGGAGAGATCATTGACGAAGTGATTTTAGAGAATCGGCAATGGCTCAGAATGAGAGCTGTACCTGATAACAAAAAAACCAGAGCGCCCTCCGCAAGAAGGTAAAAGACATTTCAACGCATTAATTTAAGTTTTAAATGCCAAAAAGGGGTGTTATGGATGGTCAATAAGATTTGCTTGACTCTCTTATTCGATTATGATTTTCTTTAGCAAAAAGAAAGAGACCTCGTGTCGTTCGGGGAAGGAGGAAAACCTTGTGAAAACAATAAACCTTCGTTTGAAATTCACGGAAAAGGATTGGAAGAGATTAAAGACAATTTTTGGTATCAAACCAGATAAAAAATTTCCGGCTGGTGATATCAGATACATGAAACACATCTTTCGATTCACGATAGAAAAATTTATGAGGAAGCCGGAGGACATAGTTCCTGGGTTTCGGAAAAAAGAAAAACTTCCTAAATTCAGACCAAGAAGACAAATGCAAATTACAAAACCATCGAAGTGACTTTCTGCTCGGTATCTTAAATGGCGATAGAGGCTGAGCGGGTTGGGGGACTTTACATCCTTTATAGCATTAAGACTAAGAAGTTCTTTCGCTTCTGAAATAGAAACATCCAATTCAGTCCCAGGGCCAACATGATTCCCCTTCCAGCGAATGGCTCTTATAAATACAACATGAATTAGATCACCAGGAGTTTGTTCTTTTGGTTCCCCCGGAGCTTCTTGTTTCGGTTTTGATTTAGGATTGGATTTCTTCTCCCATGAACTTCTCTCATCATAAGGGCAGCGGTCGCATAGATTCGACAGTCCGGAACCTCATTCCTATAGACCTTCTTCCATTTTCTAATGGGGAATCCTCTTTGATACTCGGTGACCACCTTCTCACTGGTCATCTGCTTGAAGTGTTCCTCGTCGTAAGTAGGATGAACTGGGAAATCCTTTTCCGGTTCCACTTGTTCCTCTTATTGGCCGTACACGGTAGAATCCGTATAAAGGGTAAAAGCCAGGAATCCCCAAAGACCTAAATTTCGTCTTTTAAGGCCCCTCACATTAAAGGACAAATAATTCCTATGGCCCAGCGGGAAAAGACGTTTAAAAAACGGTCCTATAGGGTTAATAAACGCATCTTGGAGAGATATATCAGACCAAAATACGATCTTAGGACTCCGATCCACGCTCCCTCGCTCAGATCCCAGTGTTTGGGCAAAAATGGAGGGAGCCACCCCGTCAATTCTCATTGACACCCTGTTTCTGATTTAGTACACTCCAATCAGATTCAGACCATCCATTACTTTTCTGGGTTCAATACAATAACAGCGTTGAGGCTCTAAATGCCTTTCATCCAGCACCTCAAGTACACAGGTTTTTCAAAAGGGAGGGAATGACATGGGAATTATTAAAAAATATCGCGAGATAAAACGTAGAGGTCGTAAAGATCAATTTATCGCAAGGATTTTAGGTTCATATATAGGGGCGCTTAAACGAGGGGTCACCCATGATGAAGCAGTAGTCTCTTCGTTAGAACATTGTCATATTATTGATAGTAACAACAAAGAGGAAGTCTTGAATAATCTAAGAGTTTATAATCTGTATGATAGTATAGATAAAGTTGCTCCTTTTTTAGCAGGAGTTGCGGAATTAGAAATAGAAGGTAGACTTAACGTGAAAACTTTATCCGAATTGTTAACTGAAGTCCATGAGGTCTACAGAAAATTCTCTGCCACCAACAGATCATAACGAGAACTGGCAGGAGCACGAGAGGCATTCGGAGATCTATGCTGGAAGGGAGAGATAGAAATCATCGCTGAATGTGGTTGCAATTCACTTGCAACTGAAAGGGGCTTCCTATCTTCAGGCACGCCCCCTTTGACCTGGGATGGAAACCCTGTACGAGTACCCGTTGGTTCAGTCATAGCAAGATTTTCGGTACGATTCAAGGGGAGGCATTGGGATTGTATCCAAGGTCGATGAAAGATGAGCATGTCAGGGAAAAGAAGCGGGAGGGTGGGTTTGTGACTTTCTGTTGACCCATTTCCCGAAATTTGTTAGGCTCTTTCTCAATTCATCAGTTGGATGAAGTTGGGAGGAAATCGAATTAAACAGGGGTACATCTGAAGTAGAACCTATACCCCAGCTTGGTAATGTAGTACAAAACGATTAGGACTCTATAAATAAGTAACGGAGATTACAATGGAAACCGATTTAATGAACATCATTGGATCAATCTCCACACGGGATAAGATGGTTAGGTATCTGGATGGCTATGCTGCTGAGCGGATGGAAGAACTGGATGAACGAAAAATGAAACGACCATTGACCAAGAGTTACTTGGTTGAGCATGCTTGCGACTCCGACAAGGCGAAGTCTATAAAAGATATAATGGATAGCGTTAGCGTTCCCATCGAGATGATTGAGGAAGGCTTATATCGGGTTCGTGACCATTATGATGGCGAATACTTCGGCTTTTTAGAAACACTTTCACCAAGATATTTCGTCATTTACACTCTGTATGAAAGCCAGCAAAGCGACAGATGGATAAGGAATTTGATCCTGAGATGTCCTGAACTTGACCATGTTTGGTTGAGCGGTTTGACATTCAATGTGCTTTGGCAGAGGGTAGTTCAGTTAAACAATCCGAATCGGTATGTGAAAATAATGTTCCAGCACGATAGCATTTACCAAGTTGATGGTGAAACCTTTGAATCCGAAGAAGAAGAGACGAGCACCTTTCCAGATGAATCAGATATTGCTGAAATTATAGAAAGGAGAGCCTCAAAATTTTCGCTTGTGGATAGGATTTCCATTGTAAAAGAAAAACTCAGTAAACTTCAGGAGCTTTATTCTCCCCTCTATGCGATCAACCAGTTGAGATTTCCATCACCGATTGGCAGAGGGGGGCATGACTTCTTTGACAATGGGAAGGTGACTAATCGAAGTGGTAACTTTCGTGACCATCGTAGTCACATTATTTACGTCCAGCGAATATACGATGAACTTATGAAGGTTACGGAAAGCAAGGCTTGGTATTCTATTCAGAAGGAAACGGTTGCAATTCCAGGTACTTTTCAAAGATTAGTCGGAGCACCTTTATCAATAAAGTTTTCAGACCCACTTAGTCAGGAGACTCTTGAGTACTGGCTCAAGTCAACATTCGGGCGTCTGCGGAATCGGTTCAGGTTATGGGGAAATCCCATCAAATTGGGGCCTACGAAGTTTCATGTTTATGGGATCGATAGACATCTGTGGCAGCCTATATTTATGGAGATAACAGCTAATCACCTTATTGCCATCATTCCAAAGGGAACTTGTGGAAATACTGTTCATCGGCTTGTAACAAATATCCAGAGGTACATTGACCCAGCTGCCAGTGTTTTTGTCGGTGACACCAAATATGAGGAAATGGTAGAGGAGTCATCTCGGGGAGTTAAGTATGAAAGAGAAACTTCAAGAACTGTGCAGTGATCCGCTGTTTCATATAAATCTTACAATCTGGCTTACACAACCGAAACCAGATAATTTTTCTATCCAACCTGTGCTTTATCAATCTGGATTCAGAATTTTCTCCATAGGCCCGCTTCTTTCCTTACCACCAGATATAAGGCTAATGACAAGGGAGTCGAACATTGAATGTCAAGATGTTGCAAAGCCAGATTTGATTTTGGAGGCTGACAATCGATCAAAGTTGCTTATAATGGAATGCAAAAAAAGTTCTTTCGGCTCCTCATCATCTACGTCTGGTCAGGCAAGGACACTATTGCTGTTATCTGGCCCTGTAATTTCTGAAGTCCTTGCAATTGGAAAAAGATCATCTGCTCAAGGTATCCTCTGCTATTTCACGAGGTCAGAGCAGGTGTCACAATTGGAAAACACGCTCAGCACTCTGGAGCAAGAGATACAGAAGGCAAACCTTGACTCTGGAGAGTATGGTTGTTTGGGAATAGGGTCGAATGATACGGCGATCTTCCTCACATATTCAGATAAAATGAGACAACTCCTTAGATTTCAGAGTCCAAGCCCCTTAGAGATTCTGAGTCTTGAGGACGGTACTGATCCCCGCCCACTATATTTTATTCCGTATGATCCAAGTATCGAGCAATCAAGGGAGGAGCAAGCGTTAAGTAGGAGAATATTATATGAACGGTTTTTGAGCAACATCCTGACTAAGATTGGCCCAGTAAATGCTCCCTGTGAGGTTGTTTTGAAAGGAGAAGAAATTCTGAGAGCGGCGACGTTTGGCCTCTATGATATTTGGGAAGATGCGGAAGCAAGGAAGCATATAAGGCGTCTCTGGCGAGATTTCATGGACTGTCTCAGAAACAGCCTGAAGGAAGAACAGCGAAACTACATAAAGTATAAGCCTGATAAGGGATGGATTCTCACATTCGAGAACCGAAATGTTTATGAAGAAATGCTGACACAAGTAAGTAAGTTCAAGCCTGAGTTCTTAGATTTGTCGAAACCTATGGAAACTCCACAATTGGAACTGGAACTTCCTGAAGGTTATCCATAAGCCCCATTGTCAATCTAAACAACTTGTTGACGGGTTAGCATATTGCATAGGGAAAAGATGCTGAATTGCAATTCAAGAGCCTAAATGCCTATCGACAAGCAAGAAGACCCCATGATGAACCAATGAAACGAATAGCTGTTCCACTTGTCTTCTTTACTGTAACTCTATGGATGGTTTTGTCTCCATCGCCTGCCCTATCTCAAGAAAAGCCTTGCACCTGGGAGGTCTACTTCTCTCCGCATGGGGGGTGCACGTATGCCATTATCAGGGAGCTAAACAGAGCCAAGAATACCGTCCTGGTTCAAGCTTATTCCTTCACGTCTGCTCCAATAGCCAAAGCCTTGCTGAATGCCCATAAAAGAGGGGTCAAGGTAGAGGTGATCTTGGATAAGAGCCAAAGGACACAGAAGTATTCATCAGCCACTTTCCTCTATAACCAAGGGATCCCTGTGAAAATAGATGCCCAACACGCCATAGCCCACAATAAGGTAATGATTATTGATGGGGAGACCGTGATTACCGGGTCTTTCAACTTTACGAAGGCTGCGGAAGAAAGCAATGCTGAGAATCTCCTCGTGATTAGGAATAAAAAATTGGCTGAACGATATATAAAGAATTGGGAGGAGCATGAGAAGCATTCGGAAGTCTATGTTGGGAGAGGGGAGCCTAAACAGGTTCGGGTAGCGCCCTTTAGAGAGAGTAGCCCACTGGAATCAAAATTGAACGAATATTACAACACGCTCTGGGGGAAAATAAAAGAGCGATGGACTATTCCCGAAAATTTGCGGAAAGAAATGGCCGGTTTTGAGACCGTTATCGTTTTAAAAATAGACAGAGGCGGGAAAGTTCAGGAGATGCGGTATGAAAAAAGGTCCGGTAATCCTCAGTATGATCAGATAGCTTGGCAGGCAATAAAGAAAGCAGAACCCTTTCCTCCTATTCCTGATGAATTTAGTGCTAACACCTTAGAGATTGGAATCCGTTTTCATCCAGACTGAAAGATTCATGACAAGAAATTAGCTGAACGATATATAAAGAATTGGCGTGAGCATGAGAAGCATTCGGAAGTGTATGTTGGTAGAGGTAGGTAAAAGGTTTTTTGAGCCTCACAGGGAGGTAAGGGAGAATGGGAGGGGTTGTGGAAAGAGTGAAAGGAGGTGTCTATGAAAATTAAGTTTAAGGCTTATAAGAGAAGTTATTTATTGGTGCTCGTCTTGATTGTTTCTTTTCTATTGATAGGAACTGGCTGGATTGCCCGACACGCAGTCGGTCAAAACAAATCTATGGGGGGATTTGTTATAAGAGAAATCCGGTTTGACGAAAGCATGGGAGATAAAAAGCCAACGCCTAAAATCCCAAAAACCTGGAGACTTGTGGGCGTTTCTAATGGCGAAAATATGAATTGCAACAATTTATGGTTTCAGGATACAGATGGGAATATTTATCTGGCACAGGGTTTTGTCTCCAATGGAAAATTCATTTTGCAAGAATCTATCGGAAAAATTAGCCGAGAGTGAAAGGCATTCTGAAATGATTCCTTTTGGAGCATGCGGAATTAAAGGGTAAGAAATATGGGTGAGGAGACAACATGAAAGCATATGGGATTGAAATAGAGTGGAAGGGACCATTTAGCCTTAATAAAGTTATTAATGAAATGGACGATTGGGGGCAAAGTCCAACTTGGAATGGCAAAGATTACGGATTGTATCAAATATACGGGAGACATATATTATGTGGGAAAAATACCTTACTCTACGTTGGCAAAACAACTGAACGAACGTTTTCTCGGCGGTTTAAAGAGCACCGGGAATGGTTACTTGAGGATCAATATGAAAAGGATATTAAGATTTATCTTGGAAGAATTTATAACCCTAAAAAGCATTCTGAAAAAGATAAATGGAAATCATGGAAAGAAGACATAGAAGATGCGGAGAAAGTTCTCGTTTACAAGTATTCCCCGAATTATAACAGCAGAGAATTAGCAAGAATTCCCAAATTACATCATCAACAAGTTCAGTTATTTAATGGAGGGCAAAGAGGTAGGTTAAAAAATAGAGACGTTCCCAAAGATTATTTGTAATGCTGACCTCATGAACATACCACCAAATGTGAAATATCGGGAGAGGTTTTTAATGGGTTACAGGGAGGCAAAAAGATAAGGGAAGAGGGCTGTGGAGATGGGTTCAAAAAAGAGGGTTAAGCGACTTAAGGCTCAAGGGGAATTGTATAAGTGTCCTTCTTGTGGTTACCAGGATGGATTTCACGTGTCTTTTCTGTGGGGTAAAAAGAGTGCAGAAGGAGAGATTTATTTGATTTGTCCTAACTGCCACAGTCGGTTTCGTTTAGGTTGGAGTATTTCGGTCTCTAAAACTGCAAGTTGACCAATTTTGATGGTTGTTCCTGTTTGGACTCATCTCGGTAAGATTCAGGAGGTGTTCTATGGCAATCACCCTTGACCCAAAGCAAGTCGTTTCCTTTGAAGAACTCCTTATGTCCCAGGTAGTTCAACAGGAGGCCCTTACTCGGTTACTCGTGGAGAAAGGGATAATCACCAAGGAGGAGTTTCTGGAGATGGTAGATGTGGTGAATGGGGAGATGAAGAGGGAACGAAAAAGAGGGAAATGAGAAAGACGGCTGCAAAGAGGAAATCTCCTATAGCTAAGGCAAGAGCAAATGTAATAAAATTTTGTGAGATTCTGGACCATCTCCCTATCAATTTCAGGTTTAAACTAAACAATTTATCTAAGGACTTTAACGGCTCTTGGGAAAAGACGGCTTTAAATGGGACAACAGCGTGGCAGAATGGACCCAGGATTTTATTTAACTCATCCTTCTTTCTGAAAAGGAAACAGGTTTTTGAGGCTATCGAGGAAGCGGGCTATCCAGTGCGACAGTTATATTTCCCAGAAAAGAGGAGTAAAATAGTTCCACGTTTGACGGAAGAAAAGCTCGAGGAGCTTTATCATGGGGAAAAGAAATCACTCGGAGAAATCGCAAAGCAATATGGATGTTCAAAGCAAAATATAATGGTTTTAATGGAAAGGCTGGGACTGAAGAGAAGAACTCCCTCGCAAGCAAGGATAGAGGCGATTAAACAGGGCAGAGGTTAAGTGAAGTCATTGAATAAATATTTCTGGGTCACTCTGGTAGTTTCAATCTTGGTTGGAATAATTTTCCCTTTTGCCATGACAGGAAAGCCGATTGATTGGGACAAGTTCTTTTTAATAATGGCATTAAGTTTTTTTCTCCCTTGGGCCATCTACTCAATTATCCTGCTTGGCAACATATTTTTGTTCGTTAAGCGAAACGGAAAGGAATTAAAAACACTGACAAAAGGTGATCCCTCCTTTCTTCATTCGATGCAGGAATGGGAAGCCCTCTGGAAAATTACCGTTGGGAGACATAAAGACCCAGGAATGGGGAACCCGGACTGGAATTGAGATGGTAATTAAAACATCCAGAATACCTGACGAAGTTATTGAGGAAATCTTTCCTAAAAAGCTGAAAAGGTATGGAGCATCGGAAAAGGTATACTCCCAACTGAAGGAAATGATTCTTAGGGGTAAGTTGAAAAAAGGGGAAAGTTTATCTTACGAAAGGATTGTTCAGGAGTTCAATGTCAGCAGAGATATCGCCCACGGGGTAATTTCTCAATTAAAAAAGGATGGGTTAGTAATCTCTAAGAGGAGAGTTGGGTCATTTGTTGTTTGACTTTAAGAATATTTAGATTTGCAAATTCATTCCGGGACTTATGTCTGCCCATTTTTTAGGCAAAATGGTGGAGATGGCTTAACTCAAGGGGGAGAGAATCCGATTCCACAGCTATTCAACACCCCTTTGTGGATTACGCAGAAAAAGCCTTTAGAACCAATTTTTTAAGAGAAAGATTCAGTGAAAAACGGAGAGAAAGAAACCAAACCCCATTATGGGACTGTAAATTTAGAGAAGAGAAGGCATCCCAGATTCAATGTTGACTTGCCGATAGAATATTATCAAAACGACTCCTCCATCAACCATACGGGTAATGCTTTTGACGCAAGTGATGGAGGATGTCTTCTCTATCTCACAGAGCAAGTGGAGATTGGCCAGCATCTAAAGGTTAAACTCTTTTTCACTTCAGGTTCTAATTTGAATACCATCGAAACGTTGGCTGAGGTAGCTTGGATAGATATTTATTTAGGTGAAGTCTGGGGGGATTATCGGTGTGGAGTGAAATTTATTGATATCTCTCCAGAGGCTATGACTAAGTTGAAAAATTTTTTGAGAAGCCTTTCAGGATAAATTACTTTTCATAAAGAATTGGTGAGACCATGCTTAACATTCAGAGGTGTATGCAGGCAAGGGGTAGTAGAGGTAACATCCTTGCAATCACGAACTACCAATAAAGAGGGTATTAAGGGCTTCCAGGGAGGGGGATGGCAGAAAGGGTCATGGAAATAATGCCAAATGGAAGGGCAAGGATGAACGCCCTTAAAAATTTAATTGTTTTTTTAGGTATTCTTTTTATGGGTAGCATTGCTCCTGGCCAACTCGTTGGTCAAGAGGGGGCAGAATTTAAGCCTGATTCAGAACCAGACGGATTCAGGGGTATCAAATGGGGAGCAGATATCTCCACATTGAAGGATATGGTCTTTGTGATGACAATTGATAAGAATGCGAAAAGGTATGAGAGAAAGGGAGATGAGTTGAAGATAGGCAAAGCAAAACTTGACTATATCCATTATGAATTTAGGAAGGGAAAATTTTATCTGGTGGAGATGTGGTTTCAAGGGATTGAAAATTTCAATCACGTAAAAGAGACAATGTTTGAAAAATATGGAAAAGGTCGAATTATGTCGGAGAAGACCGAAAGTTATTTTTGGAAAGGAGAGAAAACAGATATGATTATGATCTTTGATGTCGACATTGGTGGAGGTATTACAATTAGCTCTAAATGAAGTTTTTGAACAAAGTTAGATGGGTCAATGAGGAAATCCAGAGAAAGAATACCTAATAAGGTTCTCAAAGAAATCTTTCCTAAAAAATTGAGCATGCACCGGGCTCAGGATAGGGTATATTCCGAACTGAAACAGATGATTCTTTCCAATAAATTAAAGAAGGGGAAGAGGTTACTGCGGGAGGAAATTGCTCAAGACTTCGATGTGAGCGAGACGATTGTATCCTTAGCGTTTTCCAAACTAAAGAAAGAGGGGTTAGTAATTATCAAGTGGGGAAAAGGTTCATTTGTTGCACAGCGTCTTAAAAAAACCCGATAAGAAACCTACTCCGGAGAAAGACGTAAAATAGAAAGGATCGTGGAACCAATACCTGAAGAAATAGTGGAAAAAACCTGGCAGGAAGTTGCTGGTTTTAGTCCTGATAGAACGAAGAAAGAAATGATGAAGATTGGCAACATCCAGCCGGAGCTTTTGGCCTTCGTAACGGAATCGTCCCAAGAAACGGGTCAGGAAGTGAAGGAGCTTGGAATCTATATGTTTCTTGTTGTCTACCGGATGTTTCAAAAGGCTCATGGGAAGATCAAAAAGATTTCTTCTGAGGAGATTATTGAGTGCTATGAACATAACGAGGGCCTAATGGAAAGATTAGAGGGAGCCGATGAGAAATTTCTTGATAGAATTGCCAGTGTTCAGACTTCCAGACAGCCTTATGTGGTGAACTATGTGGTTGGTGCTCTAATGGAGGAGGATGATGGAGGGGAGGATGCTGCAGCATTAACTGAAGAACAGAAGGGTTTCCTCTTCCTGCTGCTCAAAACCGTGATTGATGTTCTTGACCAGAAAGGTATGAAGTCATAGAGTTCAGTATGTTCTTTTTGTCAATCCTGTCAAACAATAGAAGTGGTTTTCCTTGCATATTTCTTCCTTTACTCATCAAGTCAAGAATTCAAATCGCTATACCAGATTTCAAGCGATAATCCTCAAAAAGATAATTTTTAAAACCTCATTTCTGATATTGACAAAATGAACATTTTTAGTATCTTTGATTCAACAATCCTAATAAAACCCTCAGCTTAAAAGTCCTATCTACTCCGATAAGAATTCACCCAAAAACTTCAATTCTTTGATGGCTTTTGAACATCCCCTTGAATGGATAGAAAATTGACTAATTGTCATTTTTTATGTCTTTTATTGTCGGTTTTCCCATCCATCATCTACCGATATTTCTTCCCTTAAACAAAGATAATTAATAAGTTTCAATAAGTTATATTCCCTATAAATAGCTTGGCACATAACATGCAGTTTTAATGGATAAGGGCTTACTATGTTTACAAAGTTTAAACAGGTGAAGGGCAAACTTTGACAATCGAAAAAGCCAAAAGTACTTGGCCCTTTTTCCTTGCATTCTGGATACCAGAAGGTGAATGGGAATTTCGAATTGATGGTCAACACACTGTAAGTAGTCAGCGACATATCCATATCCGTCGCAAAAGAAAAAGGAACAGAGGGACTATCATGGCACGATCAATAAGTCAATTAAGAAGAGGGTTGCTATTATTCCTCGCTTTGTTTATCCTGTCAGGTTGCGGGAGGGTGCTGACTGTAGTCTACTACTCCGACCCTCCTGGTGCAGTTCTTTACCAAGGGCAGCAGAGTTATGGATTCACGCCAGTAACGCTCAAGTACAATATTCCCGAAGAAATGAGAAAACAGGGATACGTAGATCTCCAAGGCCCCTATGTCCTATGGGCAAGTGGTGCTAAAGCTGAGGCTTCATCAATTAGAGCCGATATTGGATTTGGTCGTTACCTGCAACAATTTACTTTTGTAAGACCGAATGTTTCAGGTCGTGAGGTAGATATGTCTTTCGCCTTAGAATTGGAGCGGCTTAAATTAGCTCAGCAGCAGACACAATTAATGCAAATACAAGTACAAACACTTCAGAACCTGTTTGAAAACCTCAATCGGCAGCAATCACCTGCGCTTCTTAATACGTTCCGTAATTGCACATCTAACGTGTCAGGGAATATGATCTACACACAATGTTACTGAACAAAGGAGAAGATAGTAGGTATCCTTGGAGTAACAAGTTTGTGCCAGGCACGTTAAAGATATATACCCTGCTTTTTTCGCACATTTCTAACCGCAATCGTTGACCTGCTGGATTATCTTGGATTGAAGATTGGTAGGTGAAGCATTCAATCAGGACTTCTTCTGACACTCTCTCTCAAATAATAGATTGGAGAAGGCAAATTAAAAACTTTGACAAAATCGAAAAATCTGAAAATTAGTCTTCATAGGTTCTTCCAAAAAACGCTTTGGGGTATAAAATCTAATTTTTTGTCACAGGTGGTGTCCTACTAACTCTATCCTGGATAGCCACCTATAATGACAACAAAAAAAGAGTGAGCATCCTTGTCAGGATGATGCCCACTCACTAAATCATTTCTCCTAAATTCTCTCAGCTACTGTACCATCTCCAAAATCGTTCCCCCTACTTTCTGGAGACGGTAGCTCGACTCAGCAGACAAGCCTTCAAACTGTGCTGCTCTTGTATAGGCCTGCAAAACATGAAACATCGTATACCCTGACTCACGAGACCACCCCCACTCAACGGCTTCTTTTTCGGCCTTATTTAATTGGAAATTTCGATTGAAATTTTCCATGGTGACAGCTGGATTATCCACCATGCTTTCGGTAGAAATTCTGAGTTGTTCTCTTTTCTTTGTAAGCTCCAAAGAGACTTTCTCTAACACCTGTGGGAACTCCTTAAAGACCTTCAGTGACACATGCTTATATGAGGCATGAACTTCCGTCTTTGAGATTAAACCATTCGTGCAAATCAGTCTTAAAAGGAACGCTGCGATTGAAAGACAAGCGAGACCCACTTCTGAGTTCGAGACCCTCTGAAGAGTAAAAAACCTCTGGATCTGCTCCCAAATTCCCCGTCAATATGCATTGATTCAACATTCTGTTTCACCTCCTTTCTTTTTGAGATTTTGACTAACTGATCCAAGTAATCTTTGAAATCAACTCGTGTCCATTTGGACATTCATATTTTTCACCTCCTCTTCCCATTATTCGTTGCTTCTTTCCAAATAGCCTTTTTATAATCCCTCCTTTCTCTTTGATATCGACCGAAAATGGGCTTTTCCCGAATCCAAGAGATCTGGACGTTAATTGATTTGAATCGTACATCTCCTTACAGACTTTGCAGTAAACGTGGCCTTTATCTGCCTTAATTAAATCCATGACTATGTAGCCAAAATAATCTGTTTCGACTTTTATAGCTGGAGAGGGGCATGAAGCGATCGCGTCCAATAGTTCGGTGGCTTCACGGACATTTTGATCGGAGTAATACTTGAGACGGTCAATTACGTCTGAAAGCTCAAAATCAAAAATAGCGTTAGAATTTTCAAACATTACTGTTGGCATACGACCTCCTTTGTTAAGGGCTGAGAATGAATCATCGGTGAATATCTCCTCTTTGGAATTAATATATATAGATGACCAAACATATCCCTGATTGTTTATCTGAAGCTTATACTGGGGTGAATGGAGGGGAATTGAGGGAGAGATGTTCTTCCTGGATGTTCTATATTTGATCACTCTATTGGCAATCCCCGGTTTCTTCCTGTGAATTTCTGTACCTGTAACAGAGAACGATCAATATACCCGTTGAAGCCACTGACCAAATATTTCCAAAGATGAAAACCAAATTTCCAACATACACAGAATACAGTGTGATCATTACCAAACCAGTCATGAGAATACCGAGATAGAGAATGCTCAGATCATTGGCCTTTTTTGTCCTGTACGTCTTTATGATTTGGGGGATGACACTGGCGCTTACAATCAATGACCCGGTTATTCCTAAAATTTCAAATATTGAGATAATCCCATTTTTTAATTGTGACATAGAAAATCCTCCTTTTCATAAACAATCTGAACCGTTTTAGGTGCCTTAAAAATGGAAATAGCCTCCCTGAAATGGAAGGATCTACTTCGTGGGAGACTAACTTTTTCAAACCTCGTAGGGTCTGTGTATGTTTACCGAAGCAAACACCCAGGCATAATTTTCAAGCAGCCATTAATAAGGGCCGCACAAATTCAGATATTGTCTATCCCAATTTGATAATAAAAGACCCGGTCTTTGTAATTAATATATGTAGAAGCTTGAAGGTATCCCTGATTGTGGATCTGAAGGTTGTACTCGATTAAATCGGTGGGTATGGAAGGAGGGAAACTTCTTTCAAGTTTGATTGGCTCTTCACGTTTTCTCAACAGTTGTCGGTAAGTAGGGTTCAGGGTGAGATGGAAAAAGAGGTCAGATAATCTGATAGGATTGGAGCAAAGGCATAGTCTAGCAGCTTCAGTCACCCTTTCTACGGCCCTATCATCAAATTTCCTTTTTGTGAAATACTCAGGCCTTTAGCAAAAGTTGTGTCAGCCGATTTGATATCTCCTCCTTACTTCAAAGAAGTTTGTAAGGGTTCTGAACTAATTCGAAGCAAGCGACTGATCGTTCCATCAATTATGCCAAATTTACTAATATCCAAAAGACTCACCGTCTATCTCTATAGGAGTTATATCTCCTAATATAATTGAATCGCATTCGGCCTTAATTGTTGAAAGAATGTCCACAGCGAACCATTTTGCTGATGCAATTTTCCCTTTATAGAATGCCACATCTGCGTTTTTACTAAGCGGTTCATTTTGCTTAGGTCCCGATTCATCTATTCCATAAATACGATTTAATTTCTCAATTGCAATACCTGCAGCTTGCATTAATAGCCATCCCATAAGGAAATTACCAAATATCGTCAAAAAAGGTTTTGCATACAATATAGGGATTATATATTTGGCTCCCTTTTTCCAATCGATCAACTGTCTAGTTAAAGTAACAACGGCCCGATAGGCCTGTTCAAAGTATGACCTATAAATTTCTAGTTGTTTGATTCTCTTGAGATCTTCAATTGTATTCCATATAAGGTTAAAAATGTTCATTATATCTTTACCTTCATTCTGATCTAATTTTCTCCAAATGAAGTCAAAAGCAATAATTCCGTTTGTTCCTTCATAAATGCATGCAATCTTGGTATCCCTCAAATATTGCTCTACTGGAAATTCTGTAGAGTACCCGTAACCCCCTAAAACATCGATTGCAGTTGAACATATGTCCATTGCCCGGTCTGAAGATAAAACTTTGCATGCCGGCGTTAATAAGTCCGATAGCACACTCCATTTTTCTTTTTCTCCGTCCTTTTCGGAAACGCTTGCCATATCCATACAGAAGGCTGTAAAGTAGTTCAACGCTCTGATACCTTCAACATTACTTTTCATCCAGATTAGCATACCTCTCACGTCTGGATGCTGAATAATAGCGACAGGCTGGGCGTTGGGGTCTCTTGGTTTTGTTACAGGAGAGCTTTGAATTCTTTCTCTCGCATACTTCACAGCATTCTCAAAGGCGGCAGATGCTTGGGATAAACCATGTATGCCGGCATATATCCTCTCCTCGTTAATGAATTGGAACATAATGTTCATTCCTGCCCGTTCCTTGCCTAATAACTCTCCAACGCAATTCCCTTCATCGCCGAAGCTTAACATACAAGTTCCGTTGCCGTGGAATCCCATCTTGTCCTCAATTCGTAATGTCTTAATGTCATTTCTTTTGCCCAAACTTCCATCTTCATTTACTCTGACTTTCGGAACAAGAAACATCGAGAGGCCTTTTGTACCTGGCGGATCCCCTTCGATCCTTGCGAGAACAGTGTGAATAATATTTGAGGTAAGATCGTGATCCCCCTCTGATATGAAAATCTTCGTGCCAGTTATACTATAATTCCCATCTGATAATTTCCTGGCGGTCGTTCTTATAGCCCCGGAATCCGTTCCTGCATCCGGTTCTGTCATACATTGAGTGCCACCCCATTCGCCAGCATACATTCTGTACATATATTTTTTCTTTTGGGCTTCAGTACCGTAATTGTGAATTAAATTAGCAGCGCCTGAATAGGCCCAGTGATAAAGGCAAAATGGATAGTTGGCTGCACCAAAAAGCTCACAGCATGCCTTGTGTATGGTCATAGGCATTCCCTGGCCTCCAGCCTCAGGTTCTGCGCATGCAGAAGCCCATCCAGCTTTACTAAATTTCTTGTAAGCTTCATGGTAGCATGAAGGGACAAAGACTCGTCCATCCTTGAATGTACAACCTTCCTTGTCCCCGGGCTTGCGAGTCGGAAGAATCACTTGGGTAGCCATTTTGTCTGCTTCCTTGAGTAAAATATTCACATATTCCTCAGAAAATTCTCCAAATTTGGTAGTTTTAAAATGCTTTTCAATACCTAACTGTTCGAAAAGAAGAAATTTCTGGTCTCTCACATTAACCAAAAGGTTACCCATGAGTTCTTTCTCCTTGCCTGCTTAAAACAGTACGATTTTTTTAGACATATTCAAAACCACTATCTGGCCTATTCAGTTAGCCCACACCACCTGCTTAAAAAAAGGGCATAAGTTCTTGCTACATGGATAACGCTTTCTAGGTTCACGCGTTCATTAGCCCCATGGATATTTTCCGCTACAGGCCCATAACAGGTAGCCTCTCCTTTGCCAAAAAAGTGGAATGCTCTCACATCCGTAGTACAAGTAGAAATGTATTCTGTCACATCTTGACCTGTAAGCTCTTTGTGACACTGGCTAAGTGTTCTTAATGCTGGAATGTTCCGACTAAGTGAATGGCCATCGGAGCGGAAACCGTAAAAGTCTATCTTGGGTGTGTTTTCACGTAGCCAAGGATCAGCCTCTGCCGTATTTTTTACTGTCTGCATAATTCTCTTGGAAATTTCTTTAAACGAAGTATCAGGGAAATAAGACATTCGACAGTGAAATTCAGCGCTTGCAGGAACAGTAGATGGCCAGTCTCCTCCCTGAAAGATACCTATATTTAAATTCAAGGGATGTTCTATGTCACGATATGGTTTTGGAATCATTTCGGGGTCATTCAGCTCGGCTTCAAGACGTCTTAAAGCTGACATTAGAAGTATACTCTTCTCAATTGAATTGGTCCCACTGGAAGTGGACTGGACATGACAGGCAACACCACGGACAGAAACTTTAAACCAAAGCACCCCAACCTGGCTCGTAAGAATGGTGGGCCCAAAAGGTTCTGGAATGAGTACAGCTTCTGCATCATAGCCTGCATTTAGACAAGCAAGCGCCCCATTTCCAGAACACTCTTCTTCAATGACGCCCTCAATAGTTACAGGAGCGTTGAAACCGAAGCCAGATTTATCAACTGCATGTACTGCATAGGTCATTGCGGCTATACCCGCCTTCATGTCACCTGCGCCTCTTCCGTACAACCAGCCACCCAATAATACAGGCTTAAAAGGGTCCAAATCCCAAAAGTCAATAGGTTCTGGACTTACCACGTCTAAGTGTCCATTGAAAAGGACACTTCGTCCACCATGTCCGCTTGCGTTCCGCAGGCCGATTATATTCTCTCGATTATTATATTCCCAAGGAACTGGGGCAAACCCAGGATGTTTTGATAGTTCACTTGGGTTGATGGGTATTCTGACTGGTTCAAAAGAAAGCTTCCTAAGCTCCGTTTCCATGACATTGATAACTGAGAATTCTTTTTCAAGAGTACTTGGTTCTGCCACAAGCCTGCAGGCGAAATCAATAATATCATCTCTCAGGCTATTTACCGTTTCAATAATTCGTTGTTCTCGCTGGTTTATCGTACTCATATCTTGTTCCTTCAAGACAAGAATTTTGGACTCTCAGAACCTTGGAATTTCTCCATCCGGTAGCTTTATAGAAGCTTCTGTTCTTTGAAACAAGGTATTCACATCTGTATCTTCAGCAAGTTCACGAAGAAGCAAGCCATTGGGTGTAACGTCAATAACCCCAAGTTCTGTGATTATAGTATTAACACAGGATTTTGCAGTCACAGGTAATTTGCATTTCCTGAGAATTTTTGGACTACCATCTTTAGTTGTATGGGTGATTGTAACGATGACGCGCTTGGCCTTTTGGGCGAGTTCCATCCCTCCACCAATGCCAGGCGAATACTTTCCCGGGATTATCCAGTTAGCCAGGTCCCCACTTTCGTCAACCTCTAGGGCACCTAAAAAAGCAATATCCAAATGTCCCCCTCTGATTATTGTAAAAGAAAGCGAAATATCGAAAAAGGAAGCTCCTGAATTTACACAGATATAAGTAGCGCCCGCATCTATTAGGTTGCGATCTGCATTTTTTATGCTGGAAGGGGGGCCTACGCCGAGAATTCCATTTTCCGAATGAATTAGAAAAGGTTTGTCCACTGGCGTAAATTTGGGAATTAGTGAAGGGATCCCTATGCCACAATTGACAACTTGCCCTTCCTTAATTTCGCGTGCTGCACGAGCAGCAATCTTATTATCCGATAACATGGTGCTTCAAAACCTTATATTCTTCGGTGAGTCTTTCAAGAACGACAATGTGGTCCACGAAAACTCCTGGCGTGTGAATTTGGTCAGGATCCAGTTCTCCTATTCCAACAATACTCTCGACCTCTACAATAACCTTTTTCGCGGCCATCGCCATGATAGGATTGAAGTTTCTCGCACTCTTCTCGTAAACTAAATTACCAAAGCGATCGGCACGCGAGGCATGAATCAATGCTACGTCAGACCGAAGGGCTTGTTCAACAAACATTTCGCGCCCATTAAGTTCGACAATTCCCTTGCCTTTTCTGAGGATCGTGTCTATGCCTATATCAGTGAGAAAGCCAAAAATGCCAGATCCACCTGCCCTTATTTTCTCTGCGAGAATACCCATCGGATAGAACTCTACCTCAATTTTCCCACTGTTCATCATCTCAATGGCTCTTCGGTTAAGACCGATATGTGTTGTAATGAGTTTCTTGGCGAGACCTGCTTCAATCAGTTTTGAAACTCCCATCCCGTCTTCGTTAGCTTCATTCTTGATAAGAGTAAGTTCTTTTTTACCGCTCTTTAGAACAGCGTCGATGAGGATGAAAGGTGTGCCGGGGACTCCAAAACCTCCAACCATAATCGAGTAACCATCCTTGATAAATCCTTTCACCTTATCAATACTGCAAACCTTGTCAATCATCTTGTTTCCTCTATTAGATTTGACTGCTCCTATGGTTTTCCCCGATTTTTATGACTGATGACTACTTGAACTGTCCCGAGCCACATCATTCTAACTCGACTCTAACTCGCGATGACAGGCTGCTTATTTTAAGGGATATTTCTAAAGAATTCCAATCGAAAATTTTGGAAAAACCTGGCCAATTCTATTTTGATACAAAAATGAATTTGGCAACTCGATCCTGGTGGATTTGCCCGTAGTGGGGTGGGGGTCAAACATTCACCTCCACCCCTGCACTTAATCAATTTCACTTTCACCTTTGCTCCCATTTTGGAATAGGGAAAACCGGGTTCTTTACGGCAATTTGAGGTGGAAAAACGGTAGTTCTTACACCACCCAGAATTTGATCAATAATTACTTTTTCATGTATATTTTCCCCGTTGGGCCCGAATTCTATATTGTAAGGCAATATGACGCCTTTCTCACCACTACTCAACTTTGTTTTAGCAAGGGCCTCTCTTACTTTTTGTCTGTCGCTTGAAGCTGCCCTTTCTAGGGCATCCTTCAATATATTCATGGTTGAGATAGCTATGGCACCATCTTCCTTCATAGGCTCCTGGTATCGCTTTTCAAAATCTTCAACGATTTCTTTCTGGCCAGGGATCTTTAATCCGCTATTCCAACCGCATACTACGTAGAAATACTCGGAAAGGGGGCCTAGATCCCTTATGAATTCCGGTTGGTGATGTGCTGCTCCCGATGCGATAATTCCCATTGTGTTCAAATTTAGTTCCTTCATCTTTTTTGTTATCAGAATGGCATCGCCAATATACGAGGACTGAAAAACTACATCCGGTTTCGCAGCCTTGAGCTTGGTAATTTCGGCAGAAACATCAGAAGTGCCATGCGGATACGGGATGTCCACAACAATCTGAAAACCATACTTAGGTGCAAATTCCTTTTGATTTTTGGCTACTGATTGACCATACAACGTGTTCTCATACAACAATCCTGCAGTTTTGATAGTTAGCCCTCTAGTTTTCCGCATAGCTTCGAGGAACTCATAAAGATCTTTAGCGTAATAAGAAGTCTTCGGATGAGCCCTGAATGTATATTTCAACCCTCTTTCTGTTAACTCATCAGCAATAGCCCCGGTAACAAGCCAAGGTACTTTATTTCTTTCTGCAATTTGCGAACACGGATAGGTAACGCCGCTTTGGTAAGCGCCAAGTATTGCGACAACACCTTCCCCGATGAGCCTCTCCGTTTCCGACATCCCAATTTCATTACTGGCTTGTGAATCAGCTTTGAGAAGTTTAATCTTGGCTCCTCCAAGGGATTTTATTCCCCCAGTGCTGTTGATCTTATCTACAGCGTACTCACAGGCTTTAAAGTAAGTTATCCCGGTCTTCGCTATAGGTCCAGTAACAGGGAATATAATGCCTACCTTTACTTCCTCAATACCGAAGCAGTTAAAAGGAAATAAAAAAGCTACCCCAAAAAACAAAACCATTACACCAACGATCGCAAAGTTTTTTGTACACTCTTTCATTTTGTTCTCCTCCTTTTTAAGATGATTTTACCAAAACCACAGTTTCAAGTTCGTCCTCTTTCCTATAGGCCCAAATAGGTGGTAATAACGTGATCGTTTTCCAGAAGCTCCTTCCCCGTTCCTTCGAGCGTCAACCTCCCATTTTCCAAAACGTATGCCCTATCCGCAAGGGCAAGGGACTGTCTGACATTTTGTTCAACTAAAAAAATCGTTGTCCCTGTTTTATTTAGCCCTTCAATTTTCCCAAATATCTCTTTCACAAGAATAGGAGCTATCCCAACAGAAGGTTCGTCAAGCATCAACAACTTCGGACTGGACATGAGCCCTCTTGCAATAGAAAGCATTTGCTGCTCGCCTCCACTAAGGCTTCCCGCAAGTTGAGATATTCTTTCTCTCAATACAGGAAACATTTGAAAAACAGACTCAAGGTTTGAAGTCTTTGCATCCCTTGCTTTTGGAGTGTAAGCGCCAAGATCCAGATTTTCGAAAACCGTAAGAGAGGGAAAAAGTTTTCGCCCTTCTGGCACAAGAATAAGTCCCTTTTCCACGATACGGTATGAATGCACATCTGTGATATTTTCATCACAAAAGTGAATAGAACCAGATCTCGGATGTATTAACCCCGAAATTGTCTTAAGTGTGGCCGTTTTCCCAGCCCCGTTCCCTCCAACTAGTGCTACTATTTCTCCAGTATTTATTTTAAAAGAAATGTTCTTTAGGATTTGTACACTTTCGTAAAAAGAATTGATCGATTTAACTCTAAGCAAATGTATACTCCTCACCAAGATAGGAATTTATAACTCTCTCATCCCTCGATACTTCAATCGGTGTACCCTCTGCTATTTTTTCCCCATAATTTAGAACAATTATCCTACTTGAAAGAGACATGATTGCCCTCATAACATGCTCAATTGCTACGATCGTAATCCCTTGGTTGTTTATTAGCCTTACAAGTTCCATCATTTCGTCGGTCTCTGCTTCATTTAACCCCCCTATCGGTTCATCCAAGAAAAGTATCTCTGGCTTAGTGGCAAGCGCCCTTGCTAATTCAAGATACTTCCGCTGAGGAATTGTAAGCTTCTTTGCCAATTGATTCCTCAGCTCTGACAATCGTAAGAACTCCAACATCTCAAGAGCTCTTTTGCTGGCTTCAACTGTGTTCTTAGTGATATTAAAGGCAGCCACCTTTACATTTTCGAAAACAGTGATACCGCTAAAAGGCTTTGTTAATTGAAACGTCCGTGCAAGTCCGTGTCTACAGATTTCATAGGGTCTTAATCCAACCTGATTTTTGCCCTTAAAGAAGATGCTACCGCTATCCGGTTTTTGCGTTCCTAAAATCAAATTAAATGTTGTAGTCTTGCCAGAGCCATTAGGTCCAACCAACCCCAGAATCTCACCTTCATTCACATAGAAGTCCAGATTATTTACGGCTTTTAGACCACCAAATGACTTACTTAGGTGATTAACCTCAAGAACAGGCATTGTACTAACCTTTTGAGACCTTTTCAAGAACCCTTTGAACAAACTCCATTATTCCCTGAGGTAGAAACAGTACGACGACTATCAAGATCAAACTGTAAAATATCAGATGCAATCCCTGATGGGCCCCGCCAAATAGGCCTCTCGTAATTTCAGAAAATGATCCCATAATGAAAGACCCTAACAATGGCCCAAATAAGCTTCCTGCACCTCCAATTATAGGTCTAAGAATAATATCTATCGATAAGGAAATACCTAGCGTGGAATCGGGGTCTATGAACAGGAAATACTGAGCATAAAAGGTGCCGCCGATTGCGGTCATAAATGAGCTTATTGCTAAAGCAATCAACTTATATTTCGTCAAGGGCACCCCCAAAGATTCAGCAGCTTCTTCGTCTTCTCTAATTGCAACAAAATAGGAACCTGTACAAGATTTCTCAATTGAGCGGACTAAGAATAAAATGAGCATGAAAAGAAAAAGAATAATGTAGTAGTACACTCTCTTGTCTTCAAACTGAAAAAGAGTGAATGATATTCCTTGTAATGGAATAAGCAAACCCATTGCACCCCCGGTCATTTTCCAATTTAATGCAATCTCTTTCAGAACAACGGAGAAAGCTAATGTCACTATTGCGAAATAGACACCTTTTAATCCGTATCGGAAAGCCAGATAACCAATAAAAAGTCCTGCGGCCATACCTAAAAATGCACCACAAAGTGTTCCCAACCATGGGCTTAGACCGAACTTTGTAAAAAGGAGTGTGGAAGTATAGGCACCAATTCCAAAGAAAGTTGAGTGTCCTAATGACAGCTGGCCTGTATATCCCCCCAGTATTGCCCAGCAGTTCCCCAAATAAGCGTAGAAGAGAATTATAATTAATATATGCAAAAGGTGGGAGTCCACAACATTAGGAATAATCAAGAATACCAATAAGAGAACAGCCGGGATGTAAAACCTCGATCTTTTCATATCCAGGTAATCCTTATCAGAGACCGCTTTTACCAAATAACCCCTTAGGCTTAAAAAGCAAAACTAAAATGAATATCGTAAAAACTGCAGCAAGTTTTAGCGTACCAGGCAAGAAAAATGCCCCGAAAGATTCCATTAAGCCTATAATCAAGCCCCCTATTAGGGCTCCAAAGAAATTCCCCATACTGCCGATTACCACAACTGCAAACGACATCAGAATGAATACTAAGCCGACCCTCGGATGAGTATAGAAGAAGGGTATTACGAGTGCGCCGGCGACCCCTACACAAGCAGCCGCAATGCCAAAAGAAATCGTGTAGATTCTTCCTACATTGATTCCAACAAGAAATGCACCCTCCCTCTCCTCAGCAACGGCACGCATAGCTCTTCCTAGAGTGGTTCTCTTAAGAACACTATACAGGATAGCGGCAAAAAATATTGATGATAGGAAGGCAATAAGTTTTGAAAGCCCCAATGAAACATCCGCAATCCTAACTGTGGCATCAAGATATTTTAGGTTTATGATCCGATAATCAGGGCTCCACAAGTAAAGAGCAAGGTTTTCTAATAAAAGCCCTAACCCCACGGTCAACAGGATTTGGATATGGTGAGGCGAGTCTAAAACCCTGTCAATCAGAGTTTTTTGCACTAAAGCTCCAAACATGAACATCAGTGGAATATTCAATAAGATAGAAAGATATGGATTTATACCCAAAAGGGTGAATGACCAATAGCTCAAATACATTGCGAGCATCATGAACTCACCATGAGCAAAATTAACGATGTTCATCACTCCCCAGATCAAGGTTAATCCTATTGCTACGAGTGAGTACACACTCCCCATCAAGAGGCCATCTAGGCCGACTTGAATTAGCGTCGTTAGACTCACCTGCATAGGTCTCCCTCATCTTCCTTCGTTAAAAGACTAACCGTTGTCTGAAGAAGTATCTCGTAACACTTGACAAGATCGTCCACCGAAATGAACTCATCAACAGCATGTGCTTGGGCTATATTTCCTGGACCGAAAATCAAGCAATCCGGATTGTTGTTCCTTACCCCTACTACTGCAGCATCAGTATATCCCCAGGTACCAAATTTCTCTAGCTGCCTACCCATAATTTGGAAAAAGGAATCCTCAAGTAAATCCACTAAAACCGAATGATCCCTTGCGTAGAAAGGTGGCCTTTCTAAACTTAGGTTTTTCATTGAGCCATCAACGCCTTTAACAGTGCAACAAGAATCTTTGATAGCCCTATTAATTATTTCTTGAACACCTGCACAATCTAAGGGCGGAACAAATCTCAAATCGATTTCGGCTTTGCACAACGACGGTACAATGTTCACCTGTTCTCCACCTGCAATCTTGCCAACTAAGATTTGAGGTTTCCCCAGAACTGGATCATTATGCTCAAGGTTTTCCAAACATGCCCGCAAACTATGGATCGCTGATAACATTCCACTGATGGCATCTACCCCTTCCCAAGCATTTGCAGCATGAGCGCTTTTGCCCATAATAGTCACTTCATACCACATAACTCCCTTAGTCGCCATGGCAAGCCTGAGATCCGTTGGTTCTAAAGCTAGAACAAAGGCTTCCTTTGGTATGATTCCTTCTTCAATCAAATTGACTACTCCCTTCATCAAGGGACCTTCTTCGTCGACAGTAATACAAACCAAAAAATCTCTTTTAGGCTTCAATTTCATCTTTGAAATTTCTGCTATAAGATGCATTGCTATGGAAAGACCACCTTTCATATCAGCCGATCCTCTTCCGTAAAGCTTTTTACCTCGAATCTCTGCTGAAAAGGGATCTACCCCCCAGTTTTCTCCCGCTCGAACTGTATCCATGTGAGCCAAGATGACGAGCGGCTTATTAGAATAACCCCTAATCTTACCAAGAATGTTTGGTCTTTTGTCTTCAACATACTTTCTAACAGTTTCAATTCCAGTATCTGAGAAGAACCTTTCCACATAATCGGCACATGCTTCTTCATTGCCTGGAGGATTCTCGCTGGGGATTCTTATGAGTTCTTGTGCGGTGCGGATAATATTGTTCTTTTTCATAGTCCTATCTCTTACGCCGTCCAAACTCTTTGAGCTAAGCGATTTAAAGTATGTATGGATTAGATTCTCTTTGGGATTCGCAACCTATTTAACTCCCAAATGAATGTTTAACGATGGCTTCCTAATTTCTCTACAAGCTTTTAAAGCCAAACCTTTCATTTTTCACTCATAACTGCCAGTTAGAGTTTTAAATGAAACGGCATTATACCCTTTGATCTGAGAGAAACCATTTTCAGTTAGTTTTAAGACCGCGTCCCTCATGTCTTTTGTATCTAGTACGAAAAGAAATAAACCGGATAAGAGTTGTTTGGATCTCAAAATCCTAATTCCTACCTCGTTTATTATTGTTTTAGCTTCGTTAAGCATTCGATCGGAATCGATTCGGATAAGAATTTGAGCAAAGTTTTCGTTTGGTTTCACCTTGGTTGAGTACTTGTCGAAGCTCTCCCTTGAGATGTAAACCATCAAATCTTTCCTGCTAGTCACCTATTTCGGATAGCGTTTCTCCAATTATCTGCAGTGCTCTGTCAAGTTGTTCGTCTGTGATAATTAGGGGCATCAGGGTTCTTATGATATTGGAATTGGTTCCTGCAGAGATCATGAGTAGGCCCTTTTCCCGGCAAAGGTAAAGCAACTGTTTTGTTTGAGCGGTAGCAGGTTCCTTTGTTTTTCGATCCACCACAAGTTCCATTCCTACCATTGCGCCTAAACCACGGACATCGCCAACAATATGATAATGTTCCTGAAATTCTTTAAATCTCTCCAAAACCCTTTTCCCAATTTTCTCCGCCCTTGATAAGAGATCTTTTTTCTCGAACTGATCAAGTACTGCTAAGGCTGCCCGACAGGCGACTGGGTTGCCAGCATAGGTTCCACCCAACCCCCCTACTTGGGGATGATCCATCAAGCCTGCTCTTCCTGTGACGGCACTGAGTGGAAGCCCCCCAGCAATAGATTTGGCCATGACCAAGATATCCGGTGCCACCTTATAATGCTCCATTGCAAACATTCTTGCAGTTCGGCCAAAGCCCGTTTGAACTTCATCGGCAATAAACACAATACCGTTGTCCTGACAGATTTTTTGAAGAACTTTAAAATATTCCTTCGGAGGTACGACGAATCCTCCTTCGCCCAATACAGGTTCGACAATCAAGGCTGCAACCTGCTCAGCAGAGATATAGGTTTGGAAAAATTCCTTCAAAAAATAGGCACAACGAATTTCACATGAAGGATATTCCAGGCCGAAGGCACACCGGTAACAGTAGGCATAAGGCATTCGGTAGATTTCTGGAGCATAAGGGCCAAAGCCAAATTTATAGGGTTTCATTTTGCTGGTAAGGCTCAGTGTCAAAAGGGTTCTTCCATGGAAAGCATCCTCAAAGGCAATAACAGCTGGTCGGCCAGTGGCATGGCGAGCGACCTTCATGGCATTCTCAATCCCTTCAGCGCCGCTATTTACAAACATCGTCTTTTTTGGAAAGGTTCCCGGGGTGATTTGGTTGAGCCTCTTTGCCAGCTCCACATAGGGCTCGTACATCACTACGTGGAAGCAGGTATGAATATACTTCTGAACCTGATCTTCGATGGCTTTTATAACTTCATCATCACAATGGCCGATATTGACCACGCCGATACCTCCTGCAAAATCAATATATTCCTTCCCTTCAACATCTATAATAATCGCTCCTCTTGCCTTTTCAGCGAAAATTGGGTGGGTATTAAAAAGACCCTGAGGGATGTGTTGATTCCTTTCTGCCAATAACGATTTGTTAGTTTTCATATTAAAATATAGCTTTTGCCATCTCCTTCTTTTGCTTCATCAAGGGAAGACTAAAGAATATCCATTTGAAGGTTTCATTTCGCATTATTTATGCCAAGATCCAGAACAATTCTAAGTCCTAAAAATTATAAGATAATTTTCTTATAATATGTTGGAATAATAAATGAAATTAGTTCTGAAAGGGGGCGTTTAATATGAGGAATGAGAAATTAGAAAGATAACAGTTTATGCAAAAATACATTAATTTTCAAACCTTGGATAACCTTATCAATATATAAGCAGTTAATACGCTTATGGAAAACATACATGCATTATTGCATATGATTATGCAATATTACATCGTTTTTGTGAAAAGAGAACTTGTTAATCTTTCTAGAAATAGTAGCTTGATCTACCTTTAATGCCATTGCTGCCGCCCGCTGGGTACCGTATTTCTTTATAGCCCGTTCAATAATAAACCCCTCGCATTTTTTCAACGCATCTCTTAGTGGAATTCCATCGAGCAGGGGCGGGTAAGGCATTTCTTGATTGACGTAACCAAAGATTACATTTGGAAGATCTTGAGCTTCGATTCGTTCTTTTTCTGATACGACTGCAAGCCTTTCAACGATGTTGGCCAGTTCACGGATGTTTCCTGGAAAATCATATTTGCAGAAAGCTTCGATTGCCTCGGGAGAAAGAATCTTTTTTTTGCGATGGGTCTTATTGAATTTTTCAAGAAAATGAAAGATCAAGGGGAGAATATCATCCCTTCTCTCTCTTAAAGGGGGAATATGAATTGGAACAACATTAAGACGATAGTATAGATCTCTCCTAAAACTATTGGAGGTAACCATTTCTCCAATATTTCTATTGGTTGCCGCAATAACCCTAGCGTCAATCTCTCTGGGCTCGGTCCCCCCCACCCGGATAATTTCATGGTCCTCTATGAATCGGAGGAGCTTTGATTGGGAAATAACAGGAATCTCTCCAATTTCGTCTAGGAAGAGGGTTCCTTTATTTGCAAGTTCAAAAAATCCCGGTTTACCTTCTGTTCTGGCCCCAGTAAAGGCACCCTTTTCATATCCAAACAGTTCTGATTCGATCAGGGATTCTGGAATACCAGCACAGTCGACTCTAACGAAGGGGCCTTGGTTACGATCCGAGTGTTTGTGGATTAGTTTCGCAATTATCCCTTTCCCAACTCCAGACTCTCCGAGCAAGAGAACTGTGGAATCAACCTCAGCAGCCCTTAATGCCATCTCGATAACTCTCTCCATTTCATCACTTCGAAAAACGATATTCGAAAGATCAACCCCTGTCATTTCCAATGCAGAGAGTTTCGAAATATATCCCTTGGCCAATGCCTGAGTTTCTAAGAGCTGACTTCTAAGGTTATCCAGTTCTGAAATATCACGGTCGTTGGTCACAACAAAAGCAATTTCCCTTTTCTCGTCAAAGATCGGATTACCTGTAACTAGAATCCTCTTTCCACCTTTAATCTGTTGAATCATCGTTACCGCAGTCCTTCTCTTCAGAACCTCTAATGTAACTGACTTGTCAAAAAGGCCGTTAGCAATGAGCTCCTCCATATATTTTCCGGCAATGTCTTTGGCTTTCACACCATTGATCCGTTCAGAAGCTTTGTTAATTCTTATAACTTTGCCTTCATTGTCACAGATCCAAAGGCCATCATAAGAAGAATCGATGATGGTATCAAGCCAGTTTTTCATGTTTTTAAAAAGGTCCAATTCTTTTGAAATTCTTTCAATTTCAGAGATATCCTGAAAAACACTTGCAACCCCAGAGATTTTACCATTGCATACGATAGGATTAATATTAGAAATAAGGGTAACGTTTTCTCCTTTAAGTTTTTCGCCATAAAATGGTTTTCCCGTATTTAAACATTCAACCAATTTACCACCCGTATTTGGGAGAACATCAAGAATATACCGGCTAAGTGCTTCATGAGCAGGTAGGTTAAAAATTCTTTCTGCAGTTTTATTGAAATATGTGATAATAGCTTCTCCATTAATGGTTACAACACCGTTGTAAATTGAATTTAGAATTAACTGAGGATCCAAGTTTTTCAGATTTTTTATCATTTTAAGCCTCCTGATTGTGCACCCAGCCGAATTATATATGAAATTTTCTTTTATTTCAAAGCCCAGGATACACCCAAATCCCGATATAGAAAAAATAGACACAACTAACCATAAGGATTGAGAGAGATTTTTTTAAAGTAAGAATTCCTGGTTCTTCAAATCGTCTCTTTATCCCGTATCATTAAAGAACGTC
>Ga0187886_1000882_pt1 | contig 31119 bp, 19 predicted proteins | sample June2016WEW_20_1_FD_133001 | JGI IMG/M metagenome (GOLD analysis project Ga0187886, IMG submission 133001) | Peatland microbial communities from SPRUCE experiment site at the Marcell Experimental Forest, Minnesota, USA - June2016WEW_20_150 | ecosystem: Environmental > Terrestrial > Soil >...
ACGCCGGACAATCCCGCTTCGATCGGCCCCGGCCGCAAACATGCTCCTGCCGGCGATCGCGACGATCATCAAGACGCAGGCGGCCAGGCCGGGAAAAAGATATCTCTCAGGCTCGCCCCATCCGGACAGGAGCCGGCCGAAAAGGAGATTCGTCGGGAGGACGGCCAGGTAGTTTTGGACTTCCGCTCCCGCCGCCAATCCCCGTTTCAAGCCGAGCGCGCGAAAAACTCGCAGGTAGGGAAGGGAGAAGGCATACAGGATGCCGCCGGCGAGAACGAGAGGGGCGGCCAGCTTCGCCAGCGAGGGAAGATCGAACGACCGCTTATTGAAAAGGAGAAAGAGGGGAAGGATCAAAACCAGAATGGCCATCGAGAAGAGCCCATAATAGACGCAGCTGAGGGCCTGCAGCAAAAAGAAAAACGAGAAAAGGGCAGCGTTCGTCCATTTCTTTTCAGCCATCCATTTATGGAGATAGAGGAAACACCAGGGAATACCCATCGAGCTCAGAAGTTGAAGGTGCGAGATGTGCATGATCTTGAAAGCGCTGAAGGAAAAAATAAGACCGCTGACGACGCCCGCCCATTTGTTCCGGGTCAAATGTCTAACGAGAAAAAACATCCCCAGGGCGTTGAGGATGAAGGTCAGGTAGAGGAGGAGGTTGTAGCGGAGAATGGGATTCCGCGACAGGAAATAAACGGGGGCCGACAGAACGCTGAGCGGGAGCAAATGCTCCGAGAAGGCAAGCGTTTGGTGATACGGATAGAAAATATTCGCCTCAAAGAGGCGGAACGGCCCCTGGACGAGATGCTCGCCGACCCAGGACAGGATCCAGACATTCAAGAGCGGATCGCCCGGATCATAGACCGCATGCGCGGGATCGAGGGAAAGCGGGAAGGTCTGCAAAAGCGTGACTCCCGCGAAAAGAATGCAGACGACCGATCCCGCCAAGAATTTTTTGACTTTCGGATGACGGACCATCGGAGATTTCATTTCGGTTTGTATTGCCAAAGGGAGACGAAGCGATAGCTTTCGATTTTCTCCCACGGACCGGGCGCGAAGTTTTGGAATTCTTTCTCTTCGCTTGGAAAAAGGAGAGCATAGAGGCCCCAGCCGCGGAGCGCCGCTTTTTGCTGAAGGAGAAAAAAGGACTGCGGCCGCAGGGAATCCCAAAGGCAGATCGGGAAATGCGTGTAAAAGGTCAGAGCTCCGCTCAATTGCCCGGAGACGAGGATCGACGTCTCCGGCAATCGGCCTTTGACGGCGAGACAGCTTTGCTCGTAAACGGATTCGAATTCATTGACATCCAAAAGCTTCAATTTCTTGACCTGGCCGATTTCCGCGTGAACGACCAGGACGACAAGCAGACCGGCCATGACCCTGGGAATCCAAGCCAGGATCTCCCGCGTCTTGGAATCCCGGAATCGAGCGGCGCGGATTTTCTCGAGGGCATAATTCGTGCCGTCCCGCAAGAGCAGCAGAGCGGAAAGGATCAGCGCCGGCAGGGCGGGAAGGAAGAAGCGGACAAAGGTCCAGCTTTCAAACGGCTGGTACAAGCCGTAGAAAATCAGGAACGGAGCGAACCAGAAAACAAGGAGGAGCCTGTCCCGGCGCGGCACGTTCCGGTCGGCAATGAGCGCCGGCCAGGCCAAGGGAACGAGAGGCGTCAACATGCGGGAGAGCCATCGGCCGAAAAAAAGGAAAAGAGTGGGAAAATTCCGAATCGCGAACGCGCCGGCCGCCTCCTCTCGATAGCCGGTAGTGAACACGCTTCCATAGAGGACCCGGTTGAAAAAGAATTGGACGAAGCCGAAAAAAAAGCCGCCAAAAAAAAATTTCAGGAAGATTTTCGGCTTCGACGGCAACGCCCAAAGCAGGGGAAACAGGATCAACATGTTGGAGGGTCGCACGAGAACGCCCAGGCCGAAGGCCGCCCCCGCGGCCCACGCCCAGCCGGCGCGCTTCCGCGAAAGCAGGGCGGCGAGGACGGCGAACATGCCCCAGAAGCTCGCCAGAACATCGCTCAGGGGCTGAACGGCGATGAACAGATATGCGGGAAACGCGGCTAAAACGCACCCTCCGACCAAGGACAGCGGCCTTGACAGCCCCAATTGTCGGGCGAGGCCATAGATGAGAAACAACCCAGCCAAAGCCGCCAGCGGGCTGACAAGAAATGGGCCGATTTTCCAGCCGAGAATCGCGGCCAACGCAGCCATGTGCAGGGGCAGTCCCGGGGGATAAGCGGGAGCGATAGTCTGGCTCCGGGAGCCCCTCGTGAATCCGATCGGCTGAAAGAGCGGACGGAATTCCTCGCTCAGGCCGAGAGCCTCCACGGTTTTCACGGGTTCCACCAGGGGCCCGTTCCTCAGCCGCCGGGCGAAATTCAGGTAGCCCGAGCTGTCCGAGCCTCCCGCCACGGTGCAAAGATTCGTTCCCAGGAGCCACCCATAATAGATGAGGACGGCGGCGATGAAAAACGCGGCAATAATCTTTTTCCCCCCGGCCATGGGCGACATACGTTGCCTCTCAGCGCTTCAGGACGGCGATGTTCAGGACGGGATTGACTTCGTACCACTCGCGGCCGGGTTGGGCGTCGTAGCGGGCCACGCCGTAGACGCGGACGCGATTGCCGTCGCGCGGGATAGGCATCCCGATCGGGCTCATGATCTCGCATATGACAAAGGGTCCTAACCCTTGCGGGATCTCCGCCAACGTGAAATGCAGGGTCCCTTCCTCTTGATCGATATGGACGTCGCGCACGTAACCTTCGATCGCGATGTGAGGCCGGGTGTTCGACTGGAGCTCGGGGATACTGAGTGGATGGAATTCGCTGAATTTCAGAGCCGTCGATTTATCCAGGCCGCTGTTCCGATCTCCGAACAAATATCTCCGGTTCGAAACCACCAGGACCGCCGTCAGGGCCAGCACCAACACCATGAGGACCTGGACCAGGCGAGGAGTTGTCAGCGCATAGAACCAATCCTCCCACGCCCGAACCCACTTGTGGCGGACAGGGACAATTTCGCCGACATCGGCCATCATCGTTTCGAACTCAGGCGCGGGATGAGCGCCATCCGGGCTGAGGTGACGGAGTTGCTGCGCCGACCGGTGTCCGGCTCGAAGCCGGCCAAATATGGCCCGGCACCGTCCGCAGTCGAGCAGATGCTTCTCCACTCGCTTCGCCTCGCGAGGCGGGAGTTCACCCTCAAGATAAGGCACGAACTTCTTTCGCAGGCCAAAACGCAAGCAACTCATCGCCGATACTCCTTGCTTTCCGATTTCTTCACAAGAATCGCCTGAAAGGCCGCAGCCTTTCTTCGAGTTCCGCCAACGCCCGGTTCAGCCTTGAAGCCACCGTCCCGGGCGAGCACCCGAGCACCCGGCTCATCTCTTCATAGGAAAGCTCTTCGACGTACTTCAGCACGATGACATCCCGCATCTTGAAAGGCAATTGTATCACCGCGTTTCGCAGGATGACCCTGCGCGCCTCGAGGCCGTCCGAGATGGGCCTCCTATCCATTTCGTCGCTGCTGCCGAGAATCGCCTCGAGAGGCACGTGCCGAATGCCGCGCCGCCGGTGATAATTCCGACATTCATTGCAGGCGATCCGGTAAATCCACGTAAACAGACTGGATTGAAACCTGAAACTCCGGAGACCCCGGAATGCCTTAAGAAAGACGGTCTGCAGCACGTCCTGGGCCTGGAGGGCATCTCCGATCGAATAAACGACCAGGGTCCAGATCCGCTCGCGATAAGCATCGTAGAGTTCCCGAAACGCTCCCGAATCGCCGCGTTGCGCGGCCAGGGCGAGACTCCGCTCCTGTTCGTTGCCGCCAATACTCATGGCTTCTGCCCCATCAAGAATCTGCGTCGCCATCGGTTTTTCGCTCGACTTTCACGCGGCATGCTTACGGATCGCATATAGCAGCGAATATCGTCATGCCTGCTCCCGAAATATATCCTCGGCCGATATACGATGTCAACTTGGAGGGGGAACCCGCTTCGCGTTTCCCCCTTCCAACGGGCACACCGTTTTGTACTTTAGGGTACAAAACGGCGTTGCCCTGCCTCCCTTTCTCGCCCTATGCTCCGCATAGGACTGCGACCAAGGGGGCGGCTCCCCCTTGGATCCCTCTACAAGCAGTTTCCCGCGGCTTGCCGCGGGGAACCGCTCGTCAAGGAAACCAACAACGAAAGTCCACAAAAAGCGAACGTTTCGGAGAAATGGAAGAAACAAGCTCAGCCTGTGTCTAATATAAATGTAGGAGGCTATCTTATGCACAAATTACGCTTTCACCCTATTCTTTTCTCGTTCTTTATCCTCTTTATATTGTTTTTCCTAGCCGGTCCATCCTTCGCCTCGTCCTCCGAAGAAAAGAAGGACGCGAAAAAAACCGCGGACCCGCAGACCCAAGAAAAGGAAAAAGAGCAGGCGGTCCAGACCAAGGAAAAAATCGAGATCACGGTCACCGCGCCCCGCGTCGAGATCCTCCTCAAGCAGAACCCCGCCGCGACCACGGTCATCGAGACCCAAATCCTGCAAACCATGGCCCGGACGATCGGCATCGACGAAGCCATGAAGCTCGTCCCGGGCGTCAAAGTCGACAACCAGGCCGACGGCGAGCGCGTCCACCTCTCGATCCGCGGCCAGGGCATTCTGACCGAGCGGGGAACGCGCGGCATCAAAACCATTGTCGACGGCATCCCGCTCAACGATCCCTCGGGCTTCGTCCCCGACTTTTTCGACATCGACTGGGCCACCGTGCGCCGCATCGAGATCCTGCGCGGGCCCGCGGCCGCCTTTTACGGCAGCGGCTCGTCGGGCGGCATCCTCAATATCCTGACCCGCGACGGCGGCGCCGCTCCGATTTCCGCCGACGCTTATCTCGCCGGCGGATCCTACGGCTTTTATAAGGGCATGGCCGAAGCGGGCGGGACGACCGACCTTCTGAATTACCGCGTCGCCGGGTCTTACACCAACGGCACCGGCTATCGGGAGCACACGAAATATTGGGCGGATAATTTCTATGGCAAGTTCCGGCTCGACATCGCCCCCAAGGTCAAGCTGACCGCGATCCTCGGCTACACCGATTTCTTCAACGACAACGCCGAAGGGCTCAACCTTGACTGGATCAGCGCCAACGTGAGCGAATTCCGGAAGTTGGCCAATCCGGACGGCTACTCCCTTAGCGAATACCGGAAGACGCCCAGTTGGTTTCAGCAAATGTTCGGCGTCGACCATATCCCCGGCAATGAATACCAGCGGACGGGCCGGTTCACGAGCGGCCTGACGGGCTCGATCGGGCTGGCCGACAACCTCGATCTGGCCCTGACCGCGTTCTATCGCCACACCAAATACACCGAATCGGTTCCCTCCTCTCTCATCCATCGCGGCTATGACACGCCCGGCGCATCGATCCAGCTCAACCACAATGCTGGAGACGACTGGCTCAAGAACCACCTCAGCGCCGGCGCCGACTTTGGCTGGCAGACGATTGACGAGATCAAACATCCCAACCTCGGCGATGCCGTTGAGGGCTCGGACATCCAATCCGACCAAACCATGACCCAGCACAGCGCTGGGGTTTTCGTTCTCGATCGGGTCGAACTGGGCCCCCAGTGGGGCGTGTCCCTCAACCTCCGCTATGACAACGTCACCTGCAAGCTGGACGACCATGTCGGCGGCCTTTCGGGCGACGCATCCTATAATAAGGCGACGGGCCGTCTCGGCCTGACCTGGAATCCCGTCTCGGACTTCGGTCTCTACGCGAGCTGGGGCACCGGCTTCCTGCCGCCGGGCACCGAGGAGCTGGCCAACAACCCCAATGCTTTTGGCGGATTCAACCAGGATCTCAAGCCGGCCACGTCGAGCGGCCAGGAGATCGGAGCGCGCGGTTCAATCAGCGAATCGTTCGTCTACGATCTCGCCCTCTTCCATCTTGCGACGGACCATGATTTCGGCCGGTTCAGAGTGCCTTCGCGTCTGCTCGAAACATTCTACGGCAACGTCGGATCGACCACCCGTTACGGCCTGGAAGCATCCCTGGCCTGGTATCCCGTCGAGCCTCTGGCGATGAGACTGGCCTATACCTATTCTCGCTTCAAATATGATACCGTCGAGACGCTCGCCGGAACCACTTTTAATAAAACATGGCTCCCTAACTGCCCCCAGCATCAGCTCTATCTCGATACGGAATACAAGATCACGCCCGCGTTGACCGCCGGCGCCGCGCTTGAATACGTGAGCTCCTGGTATATCGACTCGACCAACTTAATATTCTCGAACGGCTACGGCAAGACCGATCCCTACGCGCTCGTCCATATCCGGCTCGGTTATAAGTTCGAGGTCGGCGGATCGCCTTGGGAGATCATGCTCTCCGGCCGGAATATTTTCGGCGTCGAATACTACGGCTTCACGGAACCCGACCCGGACGGCAACTCCTATCAGCCCGCAGCTACGGCCGAATGGATGGTCAGCCTGCGCCTCGGACTGGGAAAAACAAAGTAAGGGAAAGATCCGAATTCCCGGAGCGGTCAGGCCCTCGCCGCCTTGACAACCGCGTTCCGTTCGGGTATAACGTCGATACTCCCCATACGGGAGGAGGTGAATTTATTGGCTTTTGTCGTTATCGATGAGGGCGAATCTCTCGAAAGCGCGCTCAAAAGATTTAAAAGAAGAGTTCAGCAGGAAGCGATCATCAAGGAAATCAAGAAGCATTCCGTTTATTTCAAGCCGGGCGAACGCAAACGGATGAAGGAAGCCCAGGCCCGTAAGCGGATGCGGCGGCGGATGAAGAGAGAAAAAGACTTCGAATATTGATCACTTATCTCCCTGAAGAGACCCGATCGGCAAAAAAACCGTCCTGGTTAAAGGTTGCCTTTCCCTCGCAGTCCGGCTATTTTTCGGTCGCCTCACTCCTGGAAAAACATCGCCTCAACACGATCTGCCGGAGCGCCCGATGCCCGAATATCGCCGAATGCTGGACGGAAAAAACGGCGACTTTTTTGATTTTAGGAAATATCTGCACCCGGGCCTGCGCGTTCTGCGCGGTCGAGAAAGGAAAGCCGCTCCCCTTGTCGGCTGAAGAGCCGGAGCACATCGCCGAGGCCGCAGCGACGCTCGGACTCGCGCATGTCGTCGTCACGTCGGTGACGCGGGACGATCTGCCGGACGGGGGCGCGTCGCAATTCGTCCGGACCATCCGGGCCCTCCGAAAAAGGATCCCGGCCGCGAGCGTCGAGGTCCTCGTCCCGGATTTCGACGGCCGCGAGGACGCGCTCAAGAGCGTGGTGGACGCCGGTCCCGACATTCTCAATCATAACCTCGAAACCACGGAATCTCTCTATCCGAAAATCGGCCGTCCGGCAACGAATTACCGGAGGTCGCTGGGCGTCCTCGGCAAGGCCAAAACTTGGGGCGCCCTGACGAAATCCGGGCTGATGATCGGGTTGGGAGAATCCGAAGACGACCTGCTCCGGACCTTTGGCGACCTGCGAGCGGCCGGCTGCGACCTGCTGACCATCGGGCAGTATCTCCAACCGACCCGCGCCCACGCGGCCGTCGTCGAATTTCATCCGCCGGAGGAATTCGCCCGGCTCGGGGATATCGCCCTGGAGCTCGGCTTTTCCGATGTTTCATCGGGGCCGCTCGTGCGCAGCTCTTTTCACGCCCACAAGCTTTATGATACGTTTAAGAAATCCCGGAGAGGAACGGCATGCGCTATCTGATCTTCAGTGATATCCACGGCAACCTCGAGGCGCTCAACGCCCTTCTGAAGTTCATCCAGAAAAAAAAGATCGACCATTTCGTCTGCCTCGGAGATCTGGTCGGTTACGGCGCCTCACCCAACGAAACCATCCAAAAAGTCCGGAACCTCAGACCCTTGTCGATCATCCGAGGCAACCACGACAAGGCCGTCACCGGGCAGGACTCGATCGAGACGTTCAATCCCATCGCGGCGGCGGCGATCTATTGGACCAAAAAAAAGATCCTGAAAAAGAACGCCGAATTCCTGGGCCACGTCAAAAAAGGCCCTCAGGTCGTCGACGAGCGGTTCTCCATCTGCCACGGCTCCCCATTCGATGAAGACTACTATATCTTCGGCGAGTTCGACGCCGCGGAGGCGTTCGACTATTTGAAACGCCCTCTTTGCTTTTTCGGCCATACCCACTTTCCCTTCGTGTATGCCAAGCGCGACGGCGCGGTGGAGAGCACTTTCCTCGAGGGGAATGCCAACGAAGTCAAGCTCGAGAAGGACGTGACTTATCTCATCAACCCCGGCTCCGTCGGTCAGCCTCGCGACCGGAATCCGCGCGCGGCCTTCGCCATTTACGACTCGGACGTCCACACCGTCAAGTTCCATCGTCTCGAATACGATCTCGACGACGCTCAAGCGAAAATCATCAAGGCCGGCCTTCCGCCCGCACTGGCCGAACGATTGTCGCTGGGGATTTGATTCTCGGTTTTACCCAAAAATCCCGCGGGGGGGGGGATCGCGCGCGGGGAATTCAAAAATCAACCCATTCGACTCCCCGGGCTGAAGCCCGGGGTATGCTCAGGGTTAATACTGAGCGGCGCCAAACCCCGATTTAAAATCGGGGTTTGGCGCCGTCGAACGTATCAATAATCCATAATCAGACGTATTTTTCCCTTTTCTGCAGGCGGAGCAGGGCCAGCATCGTCAGAAAAATCGAGGCGCTGATGAAATAAAGCCGGTTGGCGATCGTCGTTCGGGCCAGGAGCATGGTCTTGACTTCGTTCCCGGCGGTGAAAGGATTGTGAAAGAGGTACCAGGGGCTGTCCGCGAGGGAGTTCCGGAAAAGCCAGAACAGGAGGAGGACGACGACCATGATGACGGCGGTGGCGAGCCCGCTGCCCGTCCGGCTGGCGATAAAAAAGGAAAGGCTCCCCACGAAGACGACCGGGACCATGAGCTCCAGCATCATCTTGCCCAGGGGAAAGGAAGCCAGCCCTACCCGGCAAAAGACCCCCAGGAGAAAAAGAAGAGCGGCCACGAGAACATAGAGAGTGAAATAGCGAGCCAGCCAGATCTTGTACCGGTAGTCCGGAATGCCGAAAAGATTCTCGATCATCCCGGCGTCCTTGTCGTTCTGGAGGGCGAAGACGGCGGGATAGAAGACGAGCAGGATCCCCGGGACAAGAAGAAGATCGTATATTTTCTGGCCGGAAAAATCCCCGGAGCGGCTCAGGAGATTCAGGACGACGACCGCCAGGAAAACGGAGCTGGCCAGGATCATGAAGAGGATCGCCCGGCCGGCGAACACGTTGGCGGCGTTATAACGGAAAAAGATCAATCCCTCGAGGATCCCGTCAACCAACCCGCGGCCGATCCGGCCCTTGCCGTTGCTGTCCGTCATCGGATCATCCCTCCTGTCCCAGCAGCCACATATAAGAATCCTCGAGCGTCGGGACGACCGGCTGGGCGTCCTCCGCCGGCCTTTTCGCGGAGAGGATCCGGGCCCTGATCCTGTTCCCGTCGCGGAGATGATGGACGACCTTATGGACCCGGCGAATCGATTCGAAGCCCGCGTCATCCACGAAGATCTGCCAGACCGAGCCTCTCGTCAGATTGACCAGCTCGGTCGGGGTTCCGATGAATCGCACCCGGCCCTTGAGCAGGATCGCGAGCCGGTTGCAGGAGATGGAAATATCCTCGATGATATGGGTCGAGAAGATCACGATGCGGTCGCGGGCCAATTCCGAAAGAAGGTTGCGGAAAGCGATTCTCTCCGTCGGGTCGAGGCCCGCTGTCGGCTCGTCCACCACGAGGATCCGGGGAAGATGGAGAAGCGTCTGGGCGATGCCGAGACGCTGTTTCATTCCGCCGGAATACGTTCTGATCCGGTCGTCTTTCCGGTCAAAGAGATGGACGGAGCGCAAGGACGCGTCCACGGCCGCCCGCCGTTTCCGCCGGTTCCAGAGGCCCTTGAGCTGGGCCTGATAGTCCAGGAATTGGGCGGCGGTCATGTTTTCGTAGGTGCCGAATTCCTGGGGCAGGTATCCGATGAGCGCCTGGAGTTCTTCCCGGAACTCGCCGAGGTCCAGCTCGTTGAAATAGACTTTCCCCCGGCTCGGAGGAAGGATCCCGCAGATGATCCGCATCAGCGTCGTCTTCCCGGATCCGTTGGGGCCGACCAGGCCGAACATGCCGCTGCCGATCTCCAGGCTAATCCGGTCCAGCGCTTGAAAAGGAGCGCGCCGGCCGCCAATGACCGGGATCTTCCGGACGAACCGATAAAAAATCGTCCTGGCTCTGCGTCCACGGCCAGTGACGCGGTTGATGTTGATGTTGCGCTCTTCGATCTTGCGCGAGGTCCGGTAAACGAGGAGGGCCCCGTACCACAGGACCATGACGACGAGCACGGCCCCCAACCTCTGCCAGCGGGATTGCAACCAAATGCCGTTGGCCAGAGGCAGGCCCCAGGCGATCAAGGCCGAGATCAGCTTCCATAGCCTCGCCCGTCCGGAAATCCCTCCGGTGGGTTTTCCGCTCACCGTCCGGATCTCAATGAGCCTCATGACGAGCAGATAGTCCAGCACCGAAAAAAGCAAAAGCCAGGCCGCCCCCTGCAAGTAAAAATAAGTGAAATAGATCAGGAATCCATAGATGGGGATCTCCCAGAGAAGAGTCTGCCTCCGCTCATGGCGGAGGACGGAGGCGGACACGTTCCGGTGTTCTTTTTCCCGTTGGCCCTTGCGCCATTCCTTCGTGAACCGGGCGAAATCGTCATAAAGCTTGCTGATGTTTCGGATGGTGATGGTCAAGGAGGTTCCCGGCGGGACCAGTTTCGTCCGGCTTCGCCGCAAGCTCGTCAAGGCGAAAAAAGTGAACGACGGAATGCCCACGAACAGGATCAAGGAGTACGCCACCTGCCAAAGGAAGGAATCGATTTCGGCGATGAGGAACCATTCCCCGGCGGCGAATATCAAAGCCTGGATCGCCTTGGTCTTCCAATTCAATCCGCGCCACCACTTCAGGGCGTTCTCGAGGCCGAAAGAAAACGTCGGGATCAGGACCAAGGTGAAAAGCGTCGCCACTCCCAATCCCCCGATCACCGTGATCGCGAACGGCGCGCCGATGAGGGAGACGTACGCCTGCTTGCCCATGGCGACCGGAAGCATGCCCAGGATGGTGGTGATGGCCGTGATCAGAATGGGCCTGACGCGGGTCAAGCCCGCCGTCATCAACGCCCGCTCCCGCCTCTGTTTCTGGCGCTCGAGCCGGCGGGAATAATCGATCAGAAGAACGCCGTTGTTGACCACGACGCCGAAAAGAATGAGAAATCCGATCAGGACATTAGCGTTGTAAAGCGAATTGGAGGTCAGGGCGAGTCCGGAAAACGCCCCGATCCCGGCCAGCGGCAGAGTGAACATCATGACCAGCGGCGTTCGGAAGCCTTCGAACGTCGAGGCCAGGACCATGTAGATCAGGAGGATCCCGAGAGCGATCAGGAAATAGAACTCCGACATGTCGCTTTCGTCGCGAACGACCTCGATGATCACCCCGGGCGGCGGCGTGATACTGGACACGATATCTTCCACGGATGTCCGGGCCGCCTCGAGAAGACTCTTGGATTGCTCGATGTCGGTGTTGAACCGGTAAGTCACTTGGACCTGCTTTTCCTGATTGACCCGGTTGATATTGGAATATCCCGTGGAATACACGAGACGCGAGATCTGCTGGAGCGGGACGAGCCCTCCGGTCGAGGATGGGAATTGGAGCCTTCGAAGGTCCTCGGTTTTTTTCTCCTTATCGGAGGCGCTCTTGAGGATGATGTCGAACTCATCGTTCCCGGCCTTGAATTTGACATCGGCCGTGGTTTCTTTCTGGAAGCCCGACAGCTCGTTCCTCACGTTCTGGAGGCTGACATCGAAATGGCTCATCGAGGCCTGGTCGAGAAGGAGATCGAGGCTCGGAGACTGGTTCGCGACGCTGATTTGCGCGCTCAGGACCGTTTCCAGGTTGGAGATGTTGTACTGGACGTCCTCGGCCACGGAGCGGAGGAGTCCCAGGTCCTGGCCCCGGACCAGGACTTTTTCCTGGGCGGCGCCGATGCCGAGCAGCCGGGTCAAGCTCACCCCGCTTTGCCGGCCGCTTCCACCTCCGCCCAGGCCTCCCGCGCCCCCCGATCCTCCCATATAGCGGGAGTTCTGCTGGGGCTCCGTCGTGGAGAAATCAATGCGCGGGTAAGCTTTGGAGAGACGGCCGATGATGTCGTCCGTGATCTCCGTGACGGTGCGCGAGGACGTTTGATGGAAATCATCGACGAGCTTGAACGTGAGCGTGACGTTATCTTCCTCGATCGTCGCCAGCCGCTCGGAGACTTCGGGGATGTTCTGGAGGAGTCCGTCCATGGTTTTGACCTGATCGTCGGCGGTCTCGAGGGTCGTTCCCGAAGGCATCACGGCGTAGATGTTGAACGTGAGCAACTGGACTTCGCGCGGGACGTTGACGCTGAGAGTCAAGCACAAGCCGAGGCTCAAGAAGAAAAGGGCGACCGTCGCGACGAGCGTCCGGGCCGGATAACGCAGGCTGGTTTTCAGCAAGACGATGTAAATCTGCCTCATCCGGCTCAGCGGGCGGACGGAGGCCGGCTTCCCCGCGTTTTTCTTTTGGCGGCGGGTGAAGAACCGGAAAGCCAGAACCGGGATCAGGAAAAAAGCCACGGCCAGAGAGATGAGCAGCGTCGTGATGATGGAGGCGCCGGCCTGCGCGCCCAGGGTCCGCACTTCGGAGTTGGTGGAAAAAAGGAACGGCAGAAAAACGGCGATCGTCGTCAGCGTGGAGGCGAAGACCGCGCGCGCCACTTCCGTCGTCCCGTGGACGACGGCGTGACGGACATCCGGCGTCCGGTCCGCGTGGCGCACGATGTTCTCCAGGACGACGACGCTGCAGTCCACGAGCATCCCGATGGCGATGGCCAGCCCGACCATCGTCAGCGTGTTGATCGTGATGTGCAGCGCGTAAAAGACATTCATGGAAATGAGGATGGAGATGGGAACGCTCGCCGAAACCGTCAAGACCAGGGACGCATTGCGCAGAAATAGCCAGAGGACGGCGATGGCCAGAAGCCCTCCCGCCACGATCAGCCAGAAAATGGACTGCATGTTGTCTTGGATCGTTTTGGCCGTATCATCTTCGATGACCAGGCTGACTCCGTCCGGCTTGACCGTCTCATCGAGCTTCGAGACGGCCTGGCGGGTTCGTCCGGCGAGGCTGATCAGATTGGCTTCCCAGCTCCGTTGGAGCGAGAGGGTGACGGCCTCCCGGCCGTTGATGCGGGAAATCGTCTCCTGATCCGCTCCGCCTTCTGAAATTTTCGCTATTTGCTTGAGGACGATAGGCCCCTTGTCCTTGACGATGAGGTCTCCGATCGCCGGAAGCGTCGAATATTCGCTGATCAGATTGACGAAATACTCCTTCCGCGCATCGTGGACCTGGCCGAGGTAAACGCGCTTGCCGGACTGTTCGGAGATTTTCGATTGCACCTGGCCCACGGTCAGTCCGTAGGATTTCATGGCGTCATCGTCCAGGAGGACCTCGATCGAGCGTTTCCGGCCGCCGTAGACCTCGACGCTCGCGACGCCGTCGATGCTCAACAGTTCGGGCGTGATCTTTTCGTCGATGATCGCCCGGATCTGGTCGAGGCTTCCCTCACCCCGCGCCTGGAGGACGAGGTACCGGTTGGAGAGCTGCTCGGTGTCGGACTTCGAAACCGTGAACGTGAACTCGGTCCCGATCTGAGTCCGGACCGTCGAGGCGCATTGCTGGAGCTTGAGGTAGGCGTATTTCAGGTTGACGTCTTTCCCGTAATAGACGTAGATCGTCGCCCGCCGCTGGTCGATCTGCGTCTCGATCCGCTCGATCTTGTCCAGACCGGCGATGGCGCTTTCCAGGGGGATGACGGCATGCAGCTCGACGTAGGCGGGATCCGAGGTCTGGCTGCCGCGGACGGTGACGATCATCCGCGGTGATTCGGACTGGGGGAAAAGCTCCATGGGGAGCTGCAGATAGGAGATGACCCCGAGGAGGCAGAAGCCGATCAGGATCATGGCCACGAAGACGGGACGCCGGATGAAGAACTCGATCATGAACGTTTTTCTCCGGGGGTCAGGGTTCGCTTTCCCATCAGGCGGTAAACGGCCGGGATCACGACAAGAGTCAGGAACGTGGAGCTGATCAGCCCTCCGGTCACGGCGACGGCCATCGGCGCCCGGAGCGACGCGCCCGCGCCGACCCCCAGGATGAAGGGGAGGAGGGCGAGAATCGTGGTCAGGCTGGTCATCAGGATGGGCCGGATCCTGTTCCGGCCGGCGAAGACGATCGCCTCGTCGAGCGCCATCCCGGCGCGCCGGCTCTGGTTGATCATGTCCACGAGGACGATGGAGTTGCTCACCGCGATCCCGGCCAGCATGATCAGGCCGATGATCGACATGATGCTGAACGGGACGCCCAGGAGGAGCATAAGAAAGATCGCGCCGACGCCGGCGAGAGGGATCGTGAGAAGCACGATCAACGGATGAATGAGGGATTCGAACTGGGCGGCCATGACCATGTAGACGAGAATGATCGCCAGGAGCAGGGCGAACTTGAGATTCTTGAAGGATTCGCGCCGGAGGAGTTCCTCGCCTGTGATCGACATCAGATAGCCTTCGGGCAGGATCGTGTCCTTGATCGCGTCCTTGACCCGGGCGATGACCCGGTCGAACGGTATCTTGCCGGCGAGCTGGGCCTGGACCTCGGCGACGCGCGTCTGATTATTGCGGATGATCTCGCGGGGGGATTCCGTCCGCACCAGCTTGGCCACATCACTCAGGGGAAGATGGAGCCCGGACGACGTGACCAGAACGAGATCCTGGAGTTTGCCGACGGAAACCTTCGGATTGCGGAGCATGATCTTGACGTATTCGCCTTTGTCTTCCAGCTCGCCCAGGTCGGTGCCGGCCAGGACGTTCTTGATCTGGGTGCCGATGGTGTCCGTCCGCAGGTTATACCGGGCCGCCTGCGCCTTGTCGACCTCGATATCGACCTCGGGACGGCCGGCCTGAAAACTCGTTTCGACGTTGGCCAGCTCGGGGAGACTCGCGAGCTTGGCCTTGACGCCGTCAGCCAGCTTGACCAAAGCATCCAGGTCTTTGCCTTTGATCTCGACGACGAGCGGGGCGTTTTCCGTGCCGAGGGCCGCCTGAAGCGTCGTCTGCTGCCTCACGAACTGGACGGTGAGGTCCGGAATTTCCGACATCTCCTTTTCCAGGCCGGCGATCAGGCCCGGCAGGGAGCGCTGGGTTTCTTTTTTGAAATCAATCTGGAGGACAGCGTTGTTCTCGTCCTCGAGCGCTTCGGCGGCGGTCTGGGCGGTTCCCTTGGGCCCGACCCGGGCGAAGATCCGCTCGATCTTATCGCCCGCCCGGTCCCGGACCATGGCTTCGAGATTCCGGACGGCGCCTTCCGTCCGTTCGAGGCCGGTCCCTTCGGGCAGTTTGACATTGATGATCAACTGGCTCTGGGTCTGCTGGGGCATGAACTCGCTGCCGATGAAACGGATGCAAAACAGCGCGATCCCGATCACGACCAGGGTCAGTCCGATGACGAGCCATCTCCTCCGCAGGATCCTCTCGAGGGCCCGTCCGTAAAAATGGAACCGGACGGATTTCGATGCGGCGAGCATGCTCCGGGGTTTGACCGTCCGGGAAAAAAGCATCGGGATGACGGTCATCGCCACCAGGAGCGATGAAAACAGGGAATAAGCGACGGTCCGGGCGTGGTCCTTGAAGAGCTCTCCGGCGATCCCATGCAGGAAGACGATGGGCAAGTAGACGATGATCGTGGTGATGGTGGAACTGGTGATGGCCCCGCCCACCTCTCCGGTCCCCCGGACGGCCGCTTCCGCCACGGGCAATCCTGCTTCGACATGGCGGAAGATGTTTTCTCCGACGACAATGGCGTCGTCCACGAGCCTTCCGAGGCCGAGGGCCAGCCCCCCGAGGGTCATGATGTTCAGCGTCAAGTTGTTGAAATACATCAAGCTGAAGGCCGCGATAATGGAAATGGGAATGGACAGACTGATGATGGCCGTGACGCCGATTTTTCGGAGGAAGAGAAAAAGGATCAGGATGGCCAGGAGACCTCCGAAGATCCCCGATTGCTGGACTTCGCCGATCGCGTCCTTGATGAAGATGGCCTGGTCCTGAATGATGGGGATGTGGTATCCCGGCAGAGACCGGCCCAACACATCCAGTTCGTCCCGGATGGCCTTGGACGCGGCCGTAGTATTAGACCCGGCTTCTTTGTAGATCTCCAGGGCGAGGGCCGGCCGGCCGTTGTAGCGGACGACGTTCTTCGCATCGCTCAGATCGAAGCGGACGTCGGCCACGTCCCGGAGATAGATGGGCGTGCGTTCCGCCGGCTGCTGGCTCGTCGCATCCTTGATTTTGTAGGCGACGATGAGGTTCTTGATGTCCTCGAGCGAGGTCAACTGGCCGACCCCCCGGATCGTGTAACGGATCCCCATCTCGACGATCGCCCCGCCGGTGAGGTTCCGGTTGAAGTTCTGGATCACCGCGCCGAGCTGGTCCATGGTCAGGCCGCACGACTCGAGTGTGGAGGCGTCCGATTTGACCTCGATCTCCCGCCGGCGGTCTCCCAGGAGCTCGACGGCCGCGATCCCCGGCAGGCGGATGAGCTCATTCCGGATGTTGTTCTCCGCCGTCATCCGCAGCTTGTCCAGGTCGGTAATTTCATCGTGGGTCAAGACAGCGGTGATGACCGCCTGAGCGTTGGGATCGAGCTGCGTGACGGTCAGGCTGTCGGCCCCGCTCGTCTGGCCGAAATCGGCGACGGCCTTCTGGAGATCCAGATAGGCTTCCTCCATGTCCGCGCTCCATTGGTATTCCACGGTGATCAGGGCCTTGCCGACCTGCGACAGGGAGATGACATTCGTGACGTTGCGTCCCCGGGAGGCGAGCGATTCGATGTTTTGGACGAATTGCTTCTCCATTTCTTCCGGAGGCCGCTCGCCGGCTTCGACCTCGATGAACAGCCGGGGGTTGTTGATGCGGGGCAGGAGGTCCATGCCCAGTCTCTGGTAGGAAATGTACCCGAGCAGGAGGACGGCGAGGACGGCCATCGCGACCGTCGTCGGATATTTGACCGCGAACCTGGCGAGTTTGAACATGGGGGCTTATTCGATGATCTTGACGCGGGCGTTCACGCGCAGCGTCTCGAAACCTTCGGTCACGACACGGTCCGAGGCCTTGAGACCAGTGACGACTTCGGCCTCATCGATATTTTCGATCCCGGTTTGAATCCTCCGTTCGAGAGCGATGCCCCGTTCGACGACGAACACGACCTTGACTCCGCGGCGATCGAGGATGATGGATTTAGGGATAACCAGGGCCGAGGCTTTTTCCTGGACGACGATGTCGGTCTTGATGAAGGTGCCGGGTTTGAGCCGGAGATTCTGATTGGGGATCTCGATCCTCATCTTGAACATGCGGCTTTCCGCATCGAGGGCCGGGGAGATCTGGGTCACGACTCCCGTCAGGGCGGTGTTGGGCTGGCTGTAATCGGTGACGACGACGCGTTGTCCTTGGGCCAAGCGCCCCATTTCTTTGCCGGGAAGGGTCAAGTCGGCATACACGCGGGAATAGTCCATGATCCGAATGACGGCCGTACTCGCGTCGATCCATTGGCTGTCGGTGAAATGAGGCAGGTCGACGATGACCCCGTCAAAGGGAGCTCGGATCTCCAGTTTCTTCAAAGCCAGGGCGGCATTATCGAAAGCGTACGTCGCATCGACGAAGGCTCTTTGCGAATCGGCCAGATCTTTGATCGTGATCCCGCCCTTTTCATAAACGCCCTGCTCCTTGGTGTATTCCCGCTGGGCGGATTCATGCTGTAATTTTTTGGAATCAAAAGCGACCTGATTGACGTATTCCGGATTCTCCAGGGAAATCAGGATGTCATCCTTCTTGACGGCATCGTTCATGCGGAACGCCTGGCCCGTCAAGGAGCCGGCATGGAGTAGATACCGGCCGGCCTGTTCGGTCTTGAGCTGGACGTCGCGGATGGGGAACGCCGTTCCCGTGGCGGTCACGAATTCCTGAATGGCCTTGGGCTGGAGCTCCGCGGCCTTGACCGGAATGGTCGATTCCGTATTTACGCTGAGCGTCTCCTCCTTGCAGCTGGAGAACGCCAGGAGGGCCGCTAAGCCGAAAAAGACGATCGTTGTTTTTTTCAAAGTCATGCTCCTATTGCTTGCTGACCACGGAAATATTGTTTTCAAAATCCCAGAGAGACCGGATTTTGATATCCAGAAGGGCCAGCTTATAGTTGATCAAGGCCGAGACCTGGCTGAGCTTCTGGGTGGAGAGCTGCTGCTGGTAAAATTGCATGTCCTTGGACGAAAGATCTCCGCTCTTGTATTGTTCCAGGTTGATGTCATAAGTCAATTGGGCGTTCTTCGTGTTTTTTTCGGCGATCTCGATCTGCAGCTTCTGGTTTTGTAGGTTTCGGTAAGCCTGCCGGACATCGAGCTGGATCTGATTTTTCTGTTCATCGAGGGAAAGTCTCTGGGTGTCCACCTGCGCCTGGCTGGCCGCCAGGACGTGTTTTTTCTGGCCCCAGTCGAAAACCGGGATATTCAGGGTGAGGGCGACCACCTGATCGACATTCGCGGAATCGTAGATGCTTTTAAAGGCTTGGTTGACCCCGGTCAAGCCCAGGGTGAGGTCCACCTGGGCCTTGAATTCGTTCTGCGCTCCGGCCTGGATGAGGTCGTCGAGGGCGGTCTGAATGGAGATGTCCTTCTGGCGGAGCTCCATCCGATTCTCCAGGCCGTGAGCCATGGCTTTTTGAAGATCGACGTCCACAAGATGCTTGCGGATATCGGTCAAGATCTCGATGTCTCTATCGAGCTGCATGCCGACCAGGATCTTGAAGCTGTCCATGGCGTTTTCGTACGTGATCTGCTTGTTTTCGAGATCGGACTGGCTGTTCAACCGGGTCAAGTCGGCCTCATAGAGTTCTCCCTGCGCGGAGATCCCGGCTTGGACCTTGCTTTCCATGATCTTTAACTGTTCGTCGGCATTCTTGAACTGTTCTTGGGCGATCTTGACGCTTTCCCGGTCGTAATAAAGGTTGAGAAATTGTTGGGTGACCTGCCGCTCGATCGAGAGCTTCTGGAGGTCGTAGTTCAGCTGGGCGTTTTCCAGGGACAGCTCGAGCTCCCTGATCTGCATCGTGGTCCGGTTATAAGTGAATAGGGGCTGACTGAATTTTAAATACAAGGAGTTGCTGTAAGCGCCCGCCTTGGCCCCGCCCACGAAAGAACTCGAGGACTCCTGCCAGTTGAAGCTATCGGTGATCGTCAGAGTGCCGTCCGTCCATTTGATGGGCTGGCGGACGGAAAAGCTGGCCGCGGTTTTGGTAATGCTCTGGGTATTGTAGCTGGACGTCAGATCGCTGAAGGTTCTCGTGTCCGAGATGCTGATCGGGTTGAGGGTGATGCTGAACTGGGACTTCAATCCGGCCTGCTGGGCCTTGAGGTTTTCCGCGCTGGTCTGCAGCCGGAAAGCAGCCTCCTGGATGGAAGGGCTGTTGCGAAAAGCAAATTCCAGGGCTTTATCCAGAGTCAGGATCTCCGTCGCCGGGAGCGGCAGGCGGAAGAGGAAGGCCAGGCCGCCCGCCAGGAACAAATACCGGAACCTCGCCCATTTGCGAGGCATAGAGGATCTTGCCGCTTTTAATATCATGTCCATCGCTCCTGATAGAATAGGAATTTCCTCGGCGGTCGCCTACCGCTGTTGGACCCATTTGACGGCATCCGCCAAGACAAAACGCTCCTCATTCTTGTCCGTCAATTCGATGCGGTTCTCGCCGGCGGCCAAGGTGTAGCTCCCGATCAAAGTCCAACCGATCGGCACGTCCTTGAGGTCGACGACGACCTCCTCGACCTTGCCGTCGTGATGAATCAGAAAATGCTTCTTCCCGGGCTGCATCTGCGGTCCGGCCATTCCGCGGCCCGACGCCTGCCCTCCGGCCGCCATTCCGCCTCCGCGCTGGCCGCCCGAAGGCTGGCCCCCGGCCTGCGGCGCGAAACCGCGGCCCGCCATCATGGAAACGACATTGCCTCCCCGGCCCATGCCCGCGCCCATCCCTTCATGATAAAAATAGATATTGTAGGTTCCGGCCGCGCTGAGATTGACCGTCCAGACGACCTTGCTCGCGCCTTGTCCGGATTTCTTCACATAAGCGGACCGGACGAACCGGCCGTAGAAATTCTGACTGATGATCGGCTCCCAATAATCCGGAGGATTCCTCAGAGTCGCGAGGGCGACGGAATCCCCTTCATCGGCATTCGGGACAAAGAGGCCGCGGACCATGTTCCGCAGCCAGTTTTCCCGTCCCTTTTCGGGAAGCATGAAACCCGCATCTACATTATCGACGGTATATTCTCCATCCGCTCCGGGCGGGGCCTGGACATAGGGTCTGGCCGATTCGCCGTCGAACGCCTTGATCCCGGGACGCGGCTGCTGGTTGCTGAAAGGCAGGGTGAAAACTCCGGGCAGATTCCTGGACATGGAGGTGTCGATGGTCGTCATGGCCGAGGCCTGATCGAGGACGATGCCGACCTCCTTGACGGTCTGCGGCGGAAGAAGAACGGTGCGCGTTTCCTGCGCCGAGGCCAACGCGCCCAGACCCATGCCCCCCCCCATTCCGCCGCGGGCGCCGCCGCCTCTCAACGCGAGATTGATCTTGATGACGCCTTCCACGTCCGTCGGATTGGCGACCTGGAATTTGATCTGGAATTTGGTTTTTTCGCCTTCAAGAACCCGGTAACTTTCGACATCGTCGAAGACGAACCCCGGCAAACCCTTGCCCAGATACCAGGAGGCGATCGTCTTGTCCAAATCCAGTCGTCCCATTCTCGCGAAGAAATCCTCAACGGCTTTCCGCGAGATCGATTGGAAACGATGTTCTTTGAGAAATCCGAGAAGCCGCTCATCGAAGTCGGCCGTTCCGAGCTTGGCCCGGATGAGAATCAGGAGAGCTTTTCCTTTTTCCTGCAGAATCGAGGCCTCCGGCCAGGTCACCCGGCCCGAGGGCCGGAGGGCGTCGGAAAGAGAGTGATCCAATAGAAATTTATTGATCTCCTCCTGGACAGTATTGTTTCCCAGACCGATACGCATCAGGCCGCCGGCCTGCAAAATGACCCGCTCCCGGAGGTAGGTTTCCATCGAGTAACCGAAAAGAGGCCACTCCGCGATATCGAAGTGGGACGCATAGGTCAGAAAATTCGGATATATATTAAAGCCGGCATCGAAATTCGAGTCGATCCGGAGGCCCAAAGGGGCCCGCTGCAGCCCTCCCAGGAGGGCCAGGGCCGACTGCGTCGCGATCAGGTTACTCTGGACAAAAAGATTGAACATCTGACGCTGAATATCTTTCGGGCTGACGTCCGCTCCCCCCCGTCCGGCCCCGGCGCGACGGGCGGCGGCCGGTGCGCTTTGGCCGGGGATTCGCACCCCGGTCAGGAAATTGGCGTTGGCGCAAAAGACTCCCATCTCGGGCAGGAAAACGATCTGCGGCTGGACTTGTTCCTGGGCCATGGTCCAGGGCCGGCTCAAGCTCGTCACCTGGATCGGCGTTTCCACAAGGGAAAATTGCTTATAAGGATAGTTCAATCCCAGCTGGATCTCGTATCCGTCCTTGATCTGCTTAATGAGCTGAGGCAGGTCTCCGGAAATATCCTTGAAATTCGAAGTGAACCGATCATGCCCGGCGAGCAGATAGAGCCCGTAGCGGACTCCGTCCACGGTGACCGACTTTTGATCATAACGGCCGACCGTCAGCGAGAGTTGCGGGAGAGGCGTCTCTGGCTGAAAAACGAATTGCCGTTCGTTGCCCGCGTCGCTCGCCGTCGGCGTTCCTTGGGAAACGGCCGTGAGGGCCGCCGGCACGGTGACCGTCAGAGCGTACCGCGTGAAATCCCGCTTGGTCCTGGACGGAAAAAGCAGGGATTCGGGAAGACCCGGCCGGGGATACCAGCCGCATTCGGGCGTCAAGTGGACGAATTCCGGACTCACCACCGCGTACCGTTTGGGGATGGTGACGAACCAGATGCGCAGCGCTTCGTCCCGGATCGCATCGTCGATATCGAGATAGCAATAGCGTTCATCGATGGTCCCCGCATACGATACGGAGAGACGGATCCGGCCGCCCGGTTCGATAGCCGCGCCGGCCTCGACTGTCAAAAGATGATGTCGCCTTTTATAGGTCAAGGCGCCGGCGTCGCCTCGACATGCACTGACGAGGAGTCCCGGATTGAGAGAAAGAGTCGTCGTTTTCAAGGGAACGTTCTGGTTGTTCACCAGCGCCAGATCGGCCGTCGCCGCAATGCGTTTCCCTTCGTGCCGGAGCCGGATATTGCAGGATTCGAGCGTCATCGCCGGCGCGCCCGCGGGTTCGCGGCTCTCCGCCTTCAATGCCGCCCTGAAGTCCTCATCGGCGGCTTTGCCGCGAAGATAAACGGCGCCCAGGACGAAAGCGAGGGCCGCGCAGAAAATGGCCGCGAATCCAAAAATCCGGTTCTGACCGGAAGACTGCTTCAGCCTTTTCATGAGCAGCGTCGATCCGAGGGCCAGGCCCAGCCCCAGGAAAAGATATGCGCCCCGCAGCAGGATGAGATCGGGAAGATTGCCCAGGCCTATGAAATCGGAATAAAGGATCGGAGTGTGGAAGCCGAAACCGTCCAGAATGAAATGTCCGCTGGGTCCGACGACGATAAGCGAGATGAAAACGTAGGACAAGGTCAGAAGGTAGACCGCCGCCTGGCTTCGGATCAAGGAACCGATGAAAATGGTCAGGCCGATCATGAAAGCCAGGGTCGGCAAGCTCAGGAGGGCGATATAAAGAAGATAGGCGGATCCGGCGAAAAGGGAACGCGAAAAAAAGATATGGATCACGGCCGCGATGGCCAGGATCAGGATGTCGAGGACGGCGAAGATGCCGAAGATACCCGCGAACTTGCCGAGAATATACTCGCCGTTCGCGAAGGGATGGGCGTAAATCACCTCGGTCGTATCCTGTTTCCGGTCGCGCTTCAGGAAGTCCGTGCCGATGATGATGGCCATGATGCCCTGAAAGACGTTCAGCAGCTTGATGACGATCAGGGGAAAAGCTCCGGACAGCGCCCGGCTGAAGTAGAATCCCGAATAGGCGGGAATGGTGAGGGTCACCATGATCAGGGTCAGGGCGGCCAGCGTCAATCCGGAGAAAATCCGGAATCCCCAAGACCGGGAGATCAGCTTGGCCTCATAGCGGCCGATCGTGAAAATGGTTCGCGGGGCGCTCATCCTTGGCTCCTATCATCGACCGGAAAAAGTTCGCTTGAAAACGGAGAGGGACCGGCTTGTGAACGCATGAAATACACGTAGGCATCCTCGAGATTCGGCTCCAGGGTTTCCGCCGTCCCTTCGGTATATCGGTCAGCGACGATCCGAAGCTCGTATCCCAATTCCGAAGGAACCGCCGAGATCACCGGGTACTTGGTTTTGATCGCGTCCATCTCCAGGGCCGGAACCGAGGCCTTCCAGACTTTCCCTCTGACCTCGTCGGTCAAGGCCGTCGGCGATCCGTCGAAAACGACCCGGCCCTTATCCAAGAGAGCGATGCGCATGCACGTGGAGGAGATATCGCCCACGATGTGCGTCGAAAGAAGAATAATTTTGTCCTTTCGGGAAAGATCCGAGAGCAGGTTGCGGAACCGGACCCGCTCTTCCGGGTCCAGGCCGGCCGTCGGCTCGTCGATGATCAGGATCTTCGGATCGCCGAGAAGCGTCTGGGCGATGCCCAGCCTTCGTTTCATGCCGCCCGAAAGATTGGCGGCCTTCCGATCGCGCGCTTCGTAAAGGCCCACGTCCTCGAGGACCTGCTCCACGAGCGCGTGGCGCTTTTGCCGGGGCCGGATCCTTCTCAAACTGCCCACGTAGTCCAGAAATTCCCATGCCGTCAGCCGGGGAAACGAGGAGAATTCCTGGGGGAGGTAACCCGTCAGTTCCCGAATCCGCTTGCGGTTTTTTTTGAGATCCAGTCCGTTGATCGTGATCTGGCCGGACGTGGGTTCGAGGAGGGTCACAAGGATCCGGATCAGGGTGGTCTTCCCGGCCCCATTGGGGCCGAGAAGCCCGAATATCCCCTTGCCGATATCGAAATCGACGTCTTTAAGGGCGACCTGGCCTCCGCGATAACGATGAGTCAGTCGGCGGACCGAGATTTGCTCCATTCCACATCCTCTCCATCATGTTGTCGCCTAACTCAATTTTGACAAAAAAACCGGCTTTTCCTTTGCATTATTATAGATTTATTTTCCCATCGCCGTCGAACGATTTTTATCATGCCGGCGGGGGAGATCATATCGCGATATTCGGATTCGCGTAGCAATAAAGGCAGCCGTGCGGACAGGCCTGCGTATAGCTGCCGATATCGACGGATTCCGTGCAGCCGCATTCGTCGCGCTGGCTCTTGTCCTGGATCGTCGACGCCTCTTCCTTCCGCGGATGCAGATCCCGCAAAAGCTTCCCGTCGATGCAGGCCGAGGCCCGAATGCCGGGGACGCGCGTCAGAAAATTCTGGCTGCAGGCATGAAGAGAGAGCTTCCATTGATGGGCCGTCTCCGCCAAGCTCGAGGCCGCGTCGATTTTTTCGTTCTCGCCGGGGTCCACATAATCGAATCCGTTTTTTCGCGCCCGGTGCAGGCCCTTTCCATACCACTGGGCGAAACTGATCCGGATATCTTCGATGCCGGCGCAAGCCGCCCGTTCGGCGGCCTCGGCGAAGAAATGAAGATTGTTTTTGATCGCCGACTCTTCCCTCCAAAACACGACCGGGTCGAAGCGGAGGGAAACCCGCTTTGGATTTCCGGCCAAGGACACGAGCGCGGGAAGCTGGGCGAGGGCCGCGGCCGGCGATGGGGCGCCCTTTTCGATGAACGTCCCGCCGAGCCCGGTGACCGTGAACAGCAAATAAATCTGATCGTAGGCTCCTATAGCCCGGCGAATTCCGTGGGCGTCGCCGATCAAATGGGAAAAATCCTTGGACCAGAGGACGACGGTGTGGACGGCCGATGGCGTCAAGTCCGCTTCGTAAGCACGGCCGCGCGGCCCGATGATCCGCGCTTTTTCCTCCCGGAAAACGCGGGCCAGCCAGTCCGGGAAAAAGGCGACCAGGTCGGTCCTTCGGGAAGCGCTGACGATCTTTTTCATCTTTCCTTGACAGCCCGGACGAATGACTTTAGTATTTTAGCTTCCGAGGCCGCGTTCATCAATGCCGATCCTTGAAGCCCGAGAACTCGTCAAGAGCTATGGGAACCGGCTCGTTGTCAAAGGCGTGACCGTCGCCGTCCGCTCCGGGGAGATCATCGGCCTTCTCGGGCCGAACGGCGCGGGCAAGACGACGATCTTCCAGATGATCGTCGGGCTGATCAGGCCTGATCGCGGCGGGATCTTCATCGACGGCAAGGACATTTCCCGGGCCCCGACCCACAAGCGGGCGATCGCCGGCCTGACTTATCTCCCCCAGGAAAACTCCGTTTTCCTCAATGCGTCGGTGTCGGACAACCTCCGTCTCGCCCTTGAGCTTCAGCCCGATTCCAGGCGCGACTGGAAAACGCCGGCCCGGGAGATCCTCCGGGAGTTCGGACTTCTGCCGCTGGCCGCCCAACCGGCTCACAGCTTGTCCGGAGGCGAGCGGCGCCGGCTCGAAATCGGCCGCGCCCTGATCCTCAAACCGAAGTTCCTTCTCCTGGACGAACCGTTCACGGGCATCGATCCCCTGACCATTGCCGAGCTGCAAAAGATCATGGCGGCCCTCAAAAAACGGGGGATAGGGATCCTCTTGTCGGACCACAATGTGCGCGACACATTCATGATCGCCGACCGGGTCTATATCATCGACGAAGGGGAAATCCTGATCCATGACATCCCTCAAATCATCGCCGACGACCAAAAAGCGCGGCAGCGGTTTCTGGGAACGGAATTCGCCTTCGGCGAAGAGCGGAAGATTCACTCGCGCGGCGACGACAGCCTGCCGCCGAGCGTCTCGCCCAGGAAAAAGAAGAACAGGAATAAGTAGCCCACCAGAAGGACGAGATAAAAGATCCCGAAGGGAACGGGGACCGTCGAGACCAGCGTCTTGATCGGAACGTCCATCAGGCGCGCAGCCAGCCAGGCGGCGCCGAGCCACATGAGAGCGACGAAAATCAGGTCGAAAACGACGGCCGTCAGCCTGCTGAAAAACCCGAGCCGGGTGCGGGGAGTTTCAAAAGCCGGGGATTCGGCCTCTTGTTCGACGTCCTTTTCGATCTCTCCCGCCTCGTAGGGACGGCTCTCCAATTCCTCTTCGTCCCTGTTGAAAGGGAACGAGGTCTTGTCTTTCGTCACGGTTTCGGGAATTCCGATGGTCGATCGGGTCGCGGACATGCTTTTGGTCCGGCTTAAAACCTCTTCCTCGAAATCCACCGTATCACCGGGGGCGAAGTCCTTGTCGGGAGATTTTTCCTCGGGTTCTTCTTCGATGCCTTCCGACGACGCCGTTTCCCGGCCCATGGCCTCCCAGGGCGGAATATCGACCGCTTCCTCCAGCGGCGCCAGGATCTTTTCCTCGTCTTTGGACAGCGTCCTTTTTTTGTGCTTCTTTTCAAGCGCGGCGATGAGCCGGACGATCTCCTCCCGCGTATCGGTGTCGGGCTTGCTTTCTCCTTGTTGATCGTCCTCTTCTTCCTCATCCTCATCCGCTTCCGGCTCTTCGTCCATATCCTCAGGAGGTTCATCCGCGGCCAGCGCTTGGACTTCGCGCTCTTCGATGATCGGAGTTTTCGCCGCTCTTTTGGGGGGCTCTTCGACGGCTGCCTTTTTTTCTTTCGGTTTCGGTTTTTCCGCCGATTCCGCTTTTGTCTTCCCGATTTTTTCCAGCGTCTTGGGCTCCGCTTTAGGTTCAGGCACCGCTTCGGCTTTCGGTTCCGGTTTTATGCCGGTCTTGGGTGCGGCGTCGGGATCGGCCTTTTCCGGGACTCTTGTTCCCGCTCTTTTGACTTTCTTGACGGACGTCTCGACTTTTGTCACGGGCTCTTCGTCCCGGATCTCGTCCTCGGCCATTTTCTCTTCGCCGGGAAAAGACGCTCCGCCCTCCAGGACTTTCTCGAGATCGATTTCTTCTTTCCGGTCGTCGTCCTCTTCGCCGGCTTCCAGAGATTCATCGAATTCCGCTTCGCTATCCTTGAAGTCCTCGTCGATGATCTTCTCGCCCTTGATGTCCTCCTCGACAAGCTCGTCCTCGGGAAAGAGGAGTTGGGTGCCGCAGTTATTGCAATATTTCTGGGATTCGTCGATGATCGCTTTGCAGTAGGGGCAGCGTCGAATGGCCATTACTCTATTTATAAAAGGAATAAGGCGGAAAGTCAACTTGGAGGGGAAGACCCCTTCCAACGGGCACCGGGAAGACCCGGTCGCCCTGCCTCCCCTTCTCGCCCTATGCTCCGCATAGGACTGCGACCAAGGGGGCGGCTCCCCCTTGGATCCCTCTACGAGCGGTTTCACGCAGCAAGCCGCGGGAAACCGCTCGTCAACGCCGCTCGTCGATAAATTGACATCGTCGGAAATTTAATTAAAATGAGGGCCGCTGGGCGATTAACTCAGTGGCCAGAGTGCTACCTTCACACGGTAGAAGTCACAGGTTCAAATCCTGTATCGCCCATTCCCTTCTTATCAACAACTTGCACGATTCCATGACTCGGTAAAATGAGAGTTGTGAGCCCCACGATCGCAGAGCTCGGGGCCAAGCTGCATGCCAAGGCCTGGCGGAAGCCGTACATCAGAGGACAGCTCGCGGAAGACTTGAGGAATCTGGAAGCTATCCAGGTTCCGTTGCTGAAGATCCACTCGATCCCGCGATTCCCTGATTTGTACAAGAATACAGCAAATTGGCTGCTTGAAATAGACACGACTGCAAGGAAGCTCTGCGCGAAAGTTTTTCAGGATATAAGAGATAAATTAATCGAATTCACTTCGCCGATGCCCCGGATCGGCATAAATTCGTCGCTTCATCACATGTCAAGTACCTGTAGCCCTTTCGACCACCCTGAAACACCGGGAATCATGGGGCTTTGCTGAGGTCGGACTACACGACGGCTACTCCACGGCGGCGGGGGCCCCGGGCTTATCCCGGGGGTCTACTTCCGCCGTACTCGCCCGTGGTTAAAAGCCACGGGCGAGTGGCGAGCCGAAGGCTCGTCCCTTGACTCGCTGCCGGGGCCGCGTCGTGCCGGACCTATCTCGCCTCCGCCTGCGACCCCGAGCGGCCAACCGCGGATAGCCCCTGCTGCTTTGCCCGCGTGGCGAGCTCCACGTCGTATGCGAGAGCGGCCGGGCTGAGGAGCGGACGCGCCTCGGCGGGTCGCCCCAGCAGCAGGAGCAGGCTCGCCTTGACCGAGGGGCCTCGAGGCATGAGCAGGCGCTCCAGGTCGCGGGAGAGCCCCTCTTCCCAGAGCTTCACCGCACCCGGATGATCGCCGCGGGCCTGCGCTATGAGGCCGGCCTCCAGGGCGGCGTGAGCGGCGCTCAGGCGCTCCTGGGATGACGGGTCGGCCTTCTTCACCGCCTCCATCGCGCGGAGCGCCAGGCCGAGAGCCTCGGAGGGCCGGCCTCGACGCCTCAGGACGTCCGAGAGGTTGACGGCGACCTCCAGCGTGAGCTCGTGACCGGGGCCGTAAGACGACCCCTCCAGCGCGCGGAACGCCCGACTGAGGATCTGCTCCGCCTCCCTGTCGCGACCCTGGTTGCGGAGCGTCCACCCGAGCTCGGAGGCGGTCATGGCCAGGTCCGGGTGATCGGGACCCAGGGCCTTCTCCTGGATGGCGAGGGACCTCCGGAACAGCCGTTCCGCCTCGGTGTATTCGCCGCGATCGCCGGCGTTGACTCCAAGGTTGTGCAGGATGTCGGACACAGCCGCGTGGTCCGGACCCAGGGCTTTCTCCCGGATGGCGAGGCTCCTGCGGTACAGACGGTCCGCCTCCGCGTAGTCGCCGAGGTCACGGGCGTTGACGCCCAGGTTGTTGAGCACCTCGCCCACGGCCAGGCTGTCTGGGCCGATGGCTTTCTCCCGGATGGCGAGGGCCCTCCGATAGAGCCGGTCCGCCTCCACGTAGTCGCTGCGGCCGGAGGAGGCGATCACGCCCAGGTTGTTGAGGGTGTCAGCAAGGTCCGGGTGATCCGGGCCCAGGGCCTTCTCCCGGATGGCCAGCGCCTTGCGACACAGCCGCTCGGCCTCCATGTAGTCGCCGAGGTCGCGGGCGTTGACGCCGAGGTTGTTGAGGGTGGACGCCACCTCGGGGGCCTCGGGGCCGAGGGCCTTCTCCAGGATCGCGAGGGCTTTCCGGTAGAGCCGGTCCGCCTCCGCCCAGTCGCTGCGGTACCGGGCACCCACGCCCAGGGCCTTGAGGGTGATGGCCACGCGGGGATGGGCGGGTCCCAGCACCTTCTCCTGGATCCCGAGCGCCTGGCGCAGCAGCGCCGCCGATCGCTCGACGTCGCCGCGGCGCCCCACCAGGATGCCGAGCCCGGCCAGCGATTCCGCCACCTCGGGGTCCTCGCCTCCCAGCGTCGCCTGCCGGATCTTGAGAGCCCGCTCCTGGAGCGGCTGCGCCTGCTCGTAGAGGCCGAGCTCCATGTACACCTTGCCGACCGTGTCGAGGAGCCGGGCCTGGATGCGGGGCTGATCCGAGAGCTCGGCGTCGAGCCGCCTGGCACCGGCGTCGAGCAGCTCCCGCGCGGTAACGACGTTGCCGCGACTCCGGCCGGGATCACTGGTTTTGAAGAGATCCACGAGGAACTCGGAGATCCGCCGCGCCGTCTCGGCCTCGCGGTTCGCCCGGGCGGCCTCGCGGTTCGCCCGCCAGGAAGCCACCCCGAGGCCGGCGGCGAGCACGGCCAGGGCGGCGAAGGCCGTGACGGCGAGCCTTTTCTTGCGCCGCCGGGCCGGCGTGGAGCGGATCCAGCGGATGCGCTCGAGCGTGTCGCGCGCAGAGGGACGCGCCCCGGGCGCGATGGACTTGAGCCGCCCCAGTAGCGCCGTCAGATCGAGGTCCAGCCCGACGACGGGCCGAGTCCGACCCTCCCGCGCCTGCTGGAGGAGCTCGGGCGCGGGGAGGCCGAGGTCGATGGGAAATTGCCCCGTGAAGAGCTCCTGCAGCACGAGGCCAAGCGAGTACATGTCGCTCGCCGGAGCGACCGCCTCGCCGCGCGCCTGCTCGGGGCTCATGTAGGCGAGCGTGCCCATGAGCGTGCCGAGCTTCGTGACGACGTAGCCCGACTCGGACTCGGCCCGGGCCTCCGGAGTCGATGCGAGCGGCTCGCCAGAGGTTACGGTCAGGGTGGGGGCGGGCTGATCACTCGCGGCATGGGCCAGACCGAAGTCCAGCACCTTCGCCACCCCCTCGTCCGTCACCATGATGTTGGCGGGTTTAAGGTCCCGGTGGATGATCCCGCGCTCGTGGGCCAGGGCGAGGGCGCTGGTCACCTGCTCGGCCAGGGCGAGTCGTTCCTCGTGGCTGGTCTTGCCCTCCCGGATCACGTCCTTCAGGCTCTTCCCGGCGATGAGCTCGAGGATCAGGAAGTCCCTCTGTTCCCCTTCCACGTAGTCGTAGATCCGGCAGATGTTGGGGTGATCCAGCTGGGAGAGAACCCGCGCCTCGCGCTGGAACCTCGCGCGTGTCTCCGGGTCTAGCCGTTCCTGGTCGCGGATCGACTTGAGCGCGACCTTCCGGCCGAGCTTCTCATCATAGCCGACGTAGACACTGCCCATCCCTCCGTGCCCGAGCACGTCCACCACACGCACGTGCCCGACAAGCTTGCCTAGCCAATCGATGTCGCTCATCCCGGCTCACCTCCCGGCCCGCGCCACGGTCCGTTGCGTTGCTTGCGCTGGATAAGATAACATGATGATGTGATGCACCTCCTCGGGGAGTCTGGTAGACTTCCCGTTGGAAACATTTTATTAGGAGGTGCACAGATGAATTATCTTGGAATTGATCATCATCGTCAATACT
>Ga0187886_1000883_pt1 | contig 31113 bp, 24 predicted proteins | sample June2016WEW_20_1_FD_133001 | JGI IMG/M metagenome (GOLD analysis project Ga0187886, IMG submission 133001) | Peatland microbial communities from SPRUCE experiment site at the Marcell Experimental Forest, Minnesota, USA - June2016WEW_20_150 | ecosystem: Environmental > Terrestrial > Soil >...
GTGTAGAGCGACCCATCCCCGCAGCGGAGGATATAGACTGTCCAATCCTTTCGCCCCCTTCTCTTCATCCCTTGGATCATTCTTAGGTATTTAGTCTCCACATTCATTCTCTCTAGATTAGAGCTTCATTACAGACGATTTTGGGGATTGGAAGTTACCAATCATCAATTACGGTTGTAATATACACCCTTTTTAAAATTTTTGGAAGTGTGGACTTCAGGAAGAAGCCATTATTTAAAGGCAAAAAGGCACTTTTAAGATAATGGGTCAAATCTTAAATATATTTTCTTAAAAATACCGGTTGATTGTAAATTGTTTCCCTTTGCATATTATCTTAAAGATAATCGGTATTTTTGAAAGAACTTTAGCAGCACTTGTTAACATCTACAACTATTTAGTGGCGGACATCTGCCAAAATTGAAGATTACGGATAAAAAGAGAGAAACGTTTTTGATCAGGGGTAAACGAGTGAAGTTAATTTTGTTTCAATATGCCAAATTAGTCGCTCTCTACTAAAAACATCTACCGCGCGCTGTCCAGTTAACATGCCTCCCAAGAAAAAAGGAGCCTTAATATTCTTATTTCTCGAAGCGTAGTAGCACCCATCAAGAGGCCGATATTCCAGTGGCAAATGAGTCTTTATGATACGGGAAGCTAATGCGTTAATTACTACAATTAACCTTGGATTAGATCTCTGTAAAGCCTTAGCGAATAGATCAAACTGTTTTTGACCAAACGGTTTAAACGTATTGTTATTAGCATCGTAAACCGCTTGCGTAGCTACTGTCTGCGAATTTTCTCTGAACATAAAAACATCGAAATGCGACCAAGGCAGTTCAAGCTTGGCAGCTATTTTTTTCAACGGTTTAAAATAAGGCAAGTAATCTTGTGTTTCTATTTCCTGCTTAATGAGTTGGGCTTCATCAATATTATCTAACCTGGTTATATCGTAAGGATGTATCCATTCTCGATTTTGAAGCTCTGGCGGAAAAGATGGATTAAAACCTACAAAAAGAAGGCATCCGTCTTCACTGTGAGGAAATAAAAACGGAATCCTATTGCCACGATAATCAGGAAACTCTCTCCAGAGTTGTACGATTTGTTTATTTATATCAGAGTAATCCGCCATTTTAATTAGCTATCGGTTGCTTATGTTCCACCATGTGACTCTATAAACTTTTTGCGCTCCATAATAAATTCACGGCGGTTCCTAGGAAGAACATGCTCATACTCCTTGTGCTTTGAGATAAGACTTGTAAGATGCTGATATGAGCGATCGTCAAATGGATCCGCAATGTATCCTGTTCTATATGCCATAGCTGCTTCAAGAATCAGACCCTGGCTTTCTAAAGATATACCCATGTTTTTGTATGCATTCGGACGAAATGGATCTATATTAATTGCCTCTTTACAGAACTTTTCCGCCTCAACATATTTTCCTGTAACATTCAAGCAAAACCCCAGATTGTTGTGGATTAAATACCAAATTGTCTTATCTTTTGTTCCAACAGAAAGAGCTTGGGAATAATACAACACAGCTGATTCATAATTCTCCACTTTCTCCATTGATTGTCCCAGGCTCAGGTAATAGTGGGCTACTTTATCCGCATCTTGAGTATTTGTGATCAGTTGGTGGAGATAAGGTACTGCCTTCATGGGTTCACCTTCTTTGTGATACAGCATTACCAGTTGCTCCATTATCTCTTCTGAGTCCTCACTACTGTCCTTTAATTTGTCCAATAATTTGTTCTCAATCTCTATATCCATAATATCTCCAAATTATTGCTTCTATCATCCTATACTCGTCCTCCGTTATTCGATAGCTTGCTTGCAGACCGGAGCGTCTGTCACAGACTCGCGGCAATAGAACTTCTTTCCGTTACATATTGCCGTCCACGTATGTCCAGTAAGACCGCTTTCATCGTCCTCGATAACAATACGTGATGGCGGGCAGCCGACCAATCCTGACGATTTTCCTTTGAGTTGACTGTCATATGCGGCGCAGGCACTAATTATCAGTACCAGTAAAAAGAGAAACAGCGTCTTCATTCTCCTCACCTCCTTCAAATTCCGATATTTACTTCGTGTCAATCTCTTCGATATCTCCCATCATCTGAATCCCGCATCTCGAAAAATCCCTCTTCTTTTTAAATATCAGTCATCACACGTGGGACAGCTGGTCCATGTACGAGAATTACGTGTACAGCAGAGCCAAGTCGTCTGCGCAGCTCTTTCAGTCCTCGGACCTCTTTCCCGTCACTCGAACTGGTATAAATAACCAACAACGTAGCCGCGTGCTTCTCAACATACCGATGCATCTGCACAGCGCAGCCCTCGACGTTGAGCGACCCGTGACTCCCAAGGTACTTGAACTCCACGGATACAATACCCCCTTGAGCCACCAAGTAAAGATCGGCTCGCCGTGAGCTCCGTCCTTCGGAGGTACAGATATTCACCTCGCGATGTTGTTTTTGGAAACGGAGCCATGCTTTTTCCCATTCGGCGTCTTTAATGTCCTGGTGCCTATGTCGTGAGCCCGCGATACAGATGCCTCTGACGGCTGTGTGAGATGAATTGATGCAACTGGAAATCTCGCTGAGCTCAACCTTGAAACGTCGCTGAAGATGATCGGTCAAGAGGCAGCGGAAGAAACCTTCTATTACCTCTTCAGGTGCCGTCTTTTTTCCCAAGCGTGGTAACTCAGCGTGACGACACAACAGCTGACGCTGCACCTCCACTATGTCCTGCTCGCTTGGAGTCACTCCTTGGATGAATCTTGCTATCTCCGCTGCCAAGACCGCAGGCTGTGTATTGATGCAGATGTCGTCTTTTTCCATATAGTTTACGATCCGTCATTAATCGTCTGACTAATTTCTGTGAATAAAGTTTCTGAATAAAACCCTTTTGCTGGTTATGAAAATGTGTCTGATAATCACGTCAAAAGGCTCAAGGGTTTCGAGGATTACGACTTGAAATCTACTCCTTCCTGTGGGGCATGTCAAACGTGGACTTCAGGAAGGAAGAAATAAGTTGTTTCGAATATTCTAAGAGCTCACATTTTAATCCTTGTAGATAGTGTGACCTCTAAATGACCTCTAACCATTTCTTATATGTAATATTATAAATAAGTTAGATCATAAAGAATCTGGTTCGATTCCCGCCGCTTACATCTACAACTCTTCCCTCGGGAATAGCTTTGAAGATTAATGATTTCTGCTTGAAATATGCAACAAAAAAAGCAGGGCCATTCAGAGCCTGCCTTTGATGTTTTACAATTGTAGCTGCCGCACAGACTCTCCGAAGCGGCCTGGATGTGGCGGGAAACGGACTTAACCTACGGGGAGCCTTTACTCTGCGCCATCTCATTAGTCTAAGATCATCTTGTCAGGTCATGGATTGCCAGTGTAAACATTCATTGCCGGAGGAGCTTTTATTCCGTCAGTTATGACATAAGTATATTTTCATGAAAGCGTTAATTTACCCAATTTATTATTTACAGTAGATTTCTTATGTATATCGTGATAGCAAAAAAAGCATATGAAATGGGAGGATGTATAATGAACATGAAACGGAAGATTGCTGTGCTAATTATTATTATAGCGGCTGTGGTTTTCGTTTTAGGATGTGCTGAGAAAACGAAAGAGTTGCTTGCGGAGGATTATAATAAGATGAATAATGAGGAACTCCTCCGCTATTTCTATCGCCTTAACGACGAAATCGAAAGACAGGAAAAACCGCAGGGACCCGAAGTCGGTTTCGGATTTGGTACATTTGGTCGTGGGACGGGGCTTGGTGTCGGCGCAGGCACCGGTACCACGGGATATACGGCTGATGACTTGAGAAAGCGCAGGATCGATGTCCGTATGGAATTGCAAAGAAGAAAATTGAATCCATAAAAAAGGAGAAGAAAACCATCGATACAATATCCATTATTGGGGCAGGAGCAATGGGAGGTGCATATGCCAGCATCCTTTTATGATATGGACAGCCGGTGTGTCTCAAGAGAAACAAATACTACATGAAGGACTAAACAAAAAATCCGATTGCCGATTTTTCAAGATCGCCCTACTTCCCAGGGCAGGTTTCAGCCGTAGAGCTTCTTCGCCAGCCAGGCGATCCTTTGCCCCAGGGTCTGCGCGGCCTGGACGCCTTCCTGATCTTTTTCCACCTCGCCCTTGTCTCTGGCAACACTCATCGCCCGACCGGCGATTACAAGCTCGTTGCTAAGGAAGAAATGGTTCATCGTTTCGATTGTATGCAACCCTCCGCTGCGACGCAAACAGGATACGGCAGCCCCAACTTTATTCTTGTGCATCCTCCCATTTGCCAATCCGACGAAGCCCGCTCGGTCGATCAAGGCTTTCATCTCCGCTGTTACATCTTGAAAATAGGAAGGAGATCCCAAAACGATACCCTGAGCCGTTGTCATCTTTTCGATATACTCGTTCGCCGCATCGTTCTTAACGGCGCACCGCTGGTCCTGATTCTCGAAACACTTGTAGCAGGCAATGCACCCGTGAATCGCCTTTGCCGAGAGCTGAACGAGTTCCGTTTCAATACCCTCTTTCTCGACCTCCCGTAAGAGATAGCCCATCAACGTGGTGGTGTTGCCGTCTTTCCTTGGACTGCCGTTGAAGCCGATAACCTTCATATCCGCCCTCCTTTCCATAATGAGGTGATGTGTACTTATTATTTTCGTTCTCTTGCGATTTTTTCTTTTATAAAATTCATCAAGGACCCTTCCGCGCGCCATGTCCAGCAGGTGTTCTCAAGCAGATTGATCATATCTGATGTGAATCTGGGGGATTCCTGCAGTTTGTAAGCAGCGTATCCCTGAATGGTTGAGGAGCCCATTGATATTAAAAGCGCCACGAGATGGTTGCACCCTTTACCACTGCCAACCAGCGCCTTTACCCTTGACGTAAATCCACGGGTAATTCTTAATCCCTTGACAGCATCCATGCTGTTGATGGTCTCCAGGCATTCCTCGCGGGGAACAGTAGGCATCTCCACATGCAGATCCTCAATCTCAAGAGTTGTTTTGTTAACGAGCATATGGATGATCATCTGATGCAATAGGCCGGGCGATCTTTTTTCACCTGTGGCCAAATGATATTCCTGCAATCGATGATCTGCAAGACATCCCTCTACGACTAATCTCTGCTCGTCATATTCGTAAGTATTTATCTCTATGGTTCTCGTGTGATATTTTTTCCCGTTCGGTTTTCCAAACAAGCTCATCCTACTCTTTCTCCCATACCTTTGATTTTAAATTACATTGGTGAAAGAACGTATAGGGGATAACGGCCTTGTATGTCAATGCAATATCAACGACAGATTACCGGTTGAAGCGTTGTATGATTGAGAAATCCATTGCATTGATAACAGGAAGAAGGGCGCTCGACGGTCCCGTCAGCGCGTGTCAGTTCGTTGAAATCCTGCGGCCTGGAACGCCGCTCGTCCCAAGGGGGAGTCTATAAAAGTCACGAATGCTTGAGCGACATCAGGTGTCTTACTTGACTTGAGCACCACGGCAGCATAGGCAATCGCGTTCTGAATGCTCGCCGGTAAAGGGCCAACCAGTTCCGCGCCGGGAACAGCAACGATCTCGCTCGACTGGACAATTACGATCTCCGATTCCCCATTGGCCACGCGACGGACTGCATCCTCACCGACGGCCGTCAAAGCGGTTTTGCCCTGCATCTGCTCTGCGATGCCGAGACGCGGGAGCACTACCGTCGCGAAATATGTGCCCGACGTCGCGCCGCGAGCCGGATCGGCATAAGTGATCGATTTTGCCGCGAGGAGCGTTTCGCGGAAGTCTTCCAGCGTGCCGATCTTGGGTCGAGGCGTTCCTGCCTTGATGCCTACTCCCACCCCAACGCTACCCACTTCCACCCGCGAGTTCGGTACTACCAGCCCGTTCTTTTCGAGCTCGGAAATTCCTTTGGACGGAAGCACGGTAACGTCGGCAGGCGCTCCGGCGGCAATCTGTTTCTGGATTCCTCCACCCGTGCCGAACGTGAACTTGATGGTATGGCCGGTCTGATGTTCGAACACAGTAGCGGCGCCCTGAACAGCAGACCTGACTCCCCCCGGTGCGTACACGCTTAGTTCGGCAGCCGTTGCCCCAAGCGGCAAGGAACCGAGGATGCCCACAAACAACGGCACTCCCCAGAATGAGATTACTGGCTTTTTTGTCATCGTCCTTCCTTCTGTCAGGGGCGGCTGTCGGGTGTTGCTAACACTTATATCCCGTTTTGACGCTTACGCCCCAAAGGTATACTTGGTTCCAGCCGTATTAAGAATGAATTCGTTCGGCATCTCCCTGCTGAAGGCGACGATTGCTTCGAATCCGGTGCAATGGGTCGGTACGATGTAGTCTGGTTTCATTGCCTTGATATCGGCCACCGTACTCTGAATAACTTCGGGTTTCGCATTGATGAGATGAAACCCTCCCATTACCGCGTGGATCTTGCCTGTGCCTGAAACCTTTTGCGCATGCTTGACCGCGTTGACTATGCCAACATGTGCACAACCGGAAAGGAGCACCAGCCCTTTCCCTTTCACGTTAAAGAAGAGCGCCTGCTCACCACGGAAATCATCTCGTTCCGGTTTTTCGCCGCGCTTGATGAGGTAAGTCGGCGCCACCTTTTCGTAAGCTGTAACCCGCTCGATGTTCCCGGTAAAGTACGCTCCCGGAATGATCTGTGTCGGGTTTTTCACCTCCACGACCTTCAGCCCTAGGGCTTCGATATCTTCTCTATTAAACTGACCGATATCATCGTATTCGGTACGACCGGGACGGAGCGAGTATCTGTGGTTGAATGCCTCTTCGCCCACATAGAACGGCGTCCCTCCAGCGATCCGTAACTGATTCTGCTTCAGGATACTGACTGCACCCATAAAGTGATCGTAGTGGCCGTGGCTCAGGCTGAAGGCACCCGTCTTTCCGATGTCAAGCCCAAGCAACGTTATGTTGTTCATCACACCCAGTGGGTCGAGTCCGTAATCGAACATGCAGGCGCTTGCCTTCCCGTTGATGACCGTCTCAACGTAATAAGACAGCCCGTGTTCGGCGTGGATCGACTTGCCAGGAACCACACGGTACCGCTTCGTGATCTTGCTTTCCCGTCTATTCGTATCATAGTAATTGTCCGCCAGCACCCATATGGTCAGTTTATCAACCTCGGTAACTCCTGTTGTGCCATGTGCCATCACACCTGTCTTCGTTAACTCCCCGGCCACGAGGAGCGTGCCCGTTGCGATGGATAACTTTAGAAATTCTCTGCGGTCCATTCCGTCTTTCATAACCTACCTCCAATTTTGAATTCAAAAAAATCGGACGAAAAAAAGCCCCCATAAGGACATTGATGTCCCCATAGACGCTTCATATTGGTACCTTTCGGAACCTCGTTCTCATACACACTCCAAAAGGTTAGATGTTAGGTTGTTAGATTAATTAAGGCCACGTAGGAAATACCGGATATAATTCCTACTCCCATCTTCATGGACAGTCAATGGGGGAAATTCGCTCCCGTAATTTCCCCCACACTGCTGATTTTCGTTTGAAATGTTGCATTCTGATGATAATTGCCAAGAACAAGACTACAGGAAGGCAGGTTGCCGATGCCGCCTGCTTATCCTCACCTCATAGCATAAAGAAACAGCACAGATCACAATTTGTAATAATCAAAATAAATACAGAACTCTATATAAAAATGTGGTAAAAATACCAGCCGTGGGTCAATTAACTTTTTTGGAAGGAGTTAATTATGAAAGCAGGACAGGATTCCTTCAGCAGGCGCTATGGCCTGATTATCAGTGTTGTTGTGTTGTTGGGGATCGTTCTAATGCCGACGCCGGAAGGATTAACGGTAGCCGGTCAGAGAATGATCGCTATGCTTATCTTTTCGATAATAATCTGGATGACCGAGGCTGTTTCTTACCCGATCAGCGCCGCCATAATCTTAGCGATTATGGTCTTCCTGCTCGGCACATCACCCGATGTTGCCAATCCCAAAACCCTTATGGGAACTTCCAAGGGTCTCGCCCTGGCATTGGGCGGATTTAGCAATGCCGCGACTGCATTAGTAGGCGGGGCGCTGTTTATCGCCGCCGCGATGATGCAGACCGGGCTCGACAAGCGGATCGCCTTATCCATCCTGTCTAAAATAGGAACTAAGACCAACCGTATTCTGATTGGAGTAATTTTTGTGGGTTTCGTTCTCAGTTTCTTCATCCCCAGCACAACCGCAAGGGTTGCCTGTCTGGTTCCTATTGTAATGGGGATTATCCTGGCTCTTAATGTGGATAAAAAGAGCAAATTTGCCGGCGTCCTGATGATCGCAACCGCCCAGGCTGATAGTATTTGGAATGTCGGTATCAAAACGGCTGCAGCACAAAATATGGTTGCCATCGGTTTTATTGATAAACTTCTTAACAAACAGATTACCTGGCTCGAATGGTTTATTGCCGCCGCTCCCTTCGCCGTGATTATGTCTGTTGTCTTGTATTACGTTTTGATGAAGGTCATGCCGCCTGACACCGAGGAAATCCCCGGCAGCCAGGAAACTATCGCGAAAGCTTTGGCTGACCTTGGTCCTATGAAACTGAACGAGAAAAAGCTGTTCGCTGTATCGCTTACACTGCTATTCTTCTGGTCTACCGAAATGATTCTCCACAATTTCGATACTGCCTCTACGACCCTCGCTGCCGTGGCCATCATGCTGATGCCTGTTGTAGGTGTAATGTCATGGAAAGAAGCACAGGCAAAAATCCCTTGGGGCACTCTGATGTTGTTCGGGATAGGCATAAGCCTTGGATCGGCTCTTCTTTCCACGAAAGCCGCCGCTTGGCTGGCTAAAATGATTGTCACCTGGTTTGGCTTACAAACCATGCCTGCCTTGATAATTCTGGCTGTCTTTGCCGCTTTCCTCATTATCATCCACCTTGGGTTTGCCAGTGCCACCGCTTTGGCGTCAGCAATGATACCGATTGTGATTTCGGTATTGCAGGAGGTAAAGATGGCGGGTATGAACGTATGGGGCATGACAATGATTTTACAGTTCGTGGTGAGCTTCGGGTTTATCTTGCCGGTAAATGCGCCACAAAATATGGTGGCATACAGCACAGAAACATTTGAAGTTAAAGATTTCATGCGAACAGGCATTCCTTTAACAATCATCGCCTATCTCGTCATTCTTCTGTTAGGGGCCACATACTGGAAGTGGCTTGGATACGTATAAGCCTCAGGGAGCCTGTATCTTGAGAAAATTTCTCTAAAGGATTGAAGAAAATGCAATATGATCCCTTGTATCATCCTTATCCGTCCCGGCGAAGCATGGTTTTCGCCAAGAAAGGCATGGTTGCAACTTCGCAGCCGCTTGCAGCCCAGGCGGGGCTGGAGATACTCAAAAAAGGAGGTAATGCCATTGACGCGGCAATCGCCACTGCAACTTGTCTGACGGTGGTTGAACCAACTTCCAATGGTATAGGCGGTGATGCTTTCGCCCTCGTTTGGAGCCAAGATAAACTTCATGGTTTGAATGCAAGCGGACCTTCACCGCAAAAAATTTCCATCCAGGCGCTAAAAAAAGCGGGACATCAAGAAATCCCGAAATACGGAATGGTCCCGGTAACTGTGCCGGGAGCCCCGTCAGCTTGGGCTGCGTTGTCGAAGCGCTTTGGCAAGCTCCCCTTTGTGGAAGTCTTAAGGCCCGCAATCGAGTATGCGGAGGAGGGCTTCCCGGTATCGCCAATCATCAGCGAGCTTTGGAAAGAAGGCTTTGACAATTATAAGACGGAACAGGCTGAAGAGTTTAAGTACTGGTTTGAAGTGTTTGCTCCACAGGGGAAACCGCCGGCGGCCGGTGAGATCTGGCGGTCACCAAGACATGCGGCCACACTCAAGTCGATTGCGGAGACCAACGCCGAGGCGTTTTACCGTGGTGAACTGGCAGAGAAAATCGATGTCTTTTTTAAGCAGTACGGGGGATATTTGAGCAAGGAAGACATGGAAGCTTATCAGCCGGAATGGGTGGAGTCGATAAAAATAAACTATAGAGGCTACGACGTCTGGGAAATTCCACCCAACGGGCATGGCCTGGTGGCATTGATGGCCCTTAATATTTTGAAAGGATTTGATTTCTCTGCAAAGGAAACAGTCGACACTTACCATAAGCAAATTGAGGCTATAAAACTTGCATTTGCTGATTGCCGGAAATATGTTACCGACCCGCGACACATGACCATCAAAGTGGAAGACCTGTTGTCTGATTCTTTCGCGGCAAAGCGGCGAGGCCTTATTGGTAAGCAGGCGCTCCAGCCTACGCCTGGCCGCCCCACTGGCGGCAGTACGGTCTATCTGGCGACGGCCGACTCAGAGGGAAACATGGTTTCCTTCATTCAGAGTAATTATATGGGCTTTGGTTCGGGTCTGGTCGTTCCAGGAACCGGTATCAGCCTTCATAACCGCGGGCATAATTTTTCATTTAATTCAGCACACGACAATCGTCTTGAACCGGGAAAGAAACCTTACCATACAATTATGCCGGGCTTCTTGACCAAGGATAACGAAGCAGTTGGCCCGTTTGGCGTCATGGGTGGATTCATCCAACCTCAAGGCCACCTGATGGTAGTGATGAACACAGTCGATTTTCATCTTAATCCGCAAGCGGCCCTCGACGCGCCGCGGTGGCAGTGGGTGGAAGGCAAGACGGTGGATATCGAGCCCCTATTCCCGGAATATATTGCCGAAGCTCTAAATAGGCGAGGCCACGTCGTCAGACGCGGTGCAGTGGGAGCAACAACCTTTGGTCGCGGTCAGATTATCTGGCGAAACAGTGAAGGTATACTCGCCGGTGCGACCGAACCGCGAACGGATGGCGTTGTTGCAGTTTGGTAGGGATATCTTGATCAAGAAAGGCATCTTCAAACTTTAATTTGTGAGAACCGGCAAGGAACCGAGGATGCCCGCAAACAACGGCGCTCCCCAGATGGTAAAACCCTCCCCTACTTCGCCGCACCCTCGCTTGCTTTTTTCGCCACTTCTTCGGCGGCTTTAGTAACTCTGTTCATCGCGTCACTGGCCTGTTTGGCTTTTTCTATAGCCGGCTGAGCTTGCTCTGCACCGCCCATCATAACTGTAGCCATCGGTTTGGCGAAATACTTCGCCCAGTAAATCGCAGCAGCTATCATTATTGCGATTATCACAAACAGAACTACCTTCGAGATACCTTTATCGTTCTTCATTGTTTTGGTCCTCCGTTAGAACAAGTATATCCCTTCTCAGTATTTTTGGTCAGTATTTACTTTCGTTAAGATAAGGCATAGAAAGAAGGACATTGTGTCTCAATGGCATAGCTATATCAACAAATCATTCAGTGAAAGAACATTCTTCGGAAACGGTTTGCTCCGATTTCCGGGAGTCCTTTCGAGGAAAACATATATCGATCAAAAAGGTGGCACGAATATTTTGCATTGAAAGCGAAGGTAACATCTGAATTTATGAAAGCTTGATTGCTATGGCGCCGGCGGTAACCCCCAAGATTGCGAGGTAGCGCATGGGGTCCACATTCTCGTGAAGGAAGGTTGCCGCAATTATTGTTCCGAATACGACGGATGTCTCTCGAAGGGCAGCGACGAGTGCAATCGGCGCATGGGTCATCGCCCAGAGCGCAAGTCCGTATGATCCAAAGGTGCATGCGCCGCCGGCCAGGACTAGGCCAAAGTTTGCACGTATAGAAGCCATGAATTGCGGTCTTCTTATGAAGCAGACAACGGTAACCGGCGTGGCAGTCAACAGGATCATCCAGCCCGTATAGCTGAACGCATTTCCTGATGCCCGTGCGCCGATTCCGTCTACGATTGTGTAGATCACAATAACACCGGCGTTCGCAAGAGCAAGGGCCGTAGGTGCAAACCGCAGGGTACCAGTCCGCCAGGAGTCTGCTGCAAGGAGAGCGATGCTGGAACAGACGATCAAAACCCCTGCCCAACCGAGAGGCGAAGGAGATTCATTCAATACGAAAACTACGGCCACTGCCGATACCGCAGGCGCAGCCCCCCGCATGATGGGATAGACGAAACTCAATTCGGCGCCACGGTAAGAAATGGCAACGAAATAAAAATAGACGACATGTATCACGATGGACGCAGCCAGGTACGGCCAGCTTGCGGGAGCGGGGGCCGGGACAAACGGAAGGAAGCATGCAGTCACCAGTCCCGCGCCAACAACAACCAAAAGGGTGTTTAACATCTTGTCTGAGCCGGCACGGATAAGAGCGTTCCAGGTGGCATGCAGGAGCGCTCCGAGTAGAATAGCTGCCATGACGCCTACCGACAAGAGGACACCTCCATCCTTATATAGGGGTAGTTTATCGAACCACTATCGCCAACCGTGAAATTTTCCATCAGTAAATCATTCAGTGAAAGAACATTCTTCGGAAACGGTTGGCTCCGATTTCCGGGAGTCCTTTCGACGAAGAACGTATATCAGCCACAGAAACAAGACCCATGCGGGGGCGATGACCAGGGATGGGCGCATGTCCGGGATAAAGGCCATAAGAACCATCGTCATGATGAGAAAGGCTGCCGCAAAGTAAATGCTGTATGGATAAAGCGGCATGGGAAAAGCAGGCGTCTCTCCCTCACGGGACATGGCGCGCCGGAAGAAAATCAGCGTGAAGAGGATCATGAGCCAGCTTATCAATACCGAAATGGAAGCAATAGACATCATGATGAAGAAGACCTTCTCAGGAATCAGGAAATTCAGGGCCACGATGATCAGGGTTATGAGGGACGAAAATATGAGACCGTTTCTCGGAATGCCCGAAGCGCTCAGGCGGGCAAAAAGCTTTGGGGCGTCTCCCTCGCAGGCGAGGTTGTACAACATGCGGCCGTTGCTGAAGAGCATACTGTTGTAAACGGACAAAGCCGCGGTTATGACGACGAGATTTATGACTGACGCCGCTTCCGGGATACCGGACTTGGCAAATATCTGGACGAAGGGACTTGCCTCCAGGCCGATCGCGCGCCACGGGAAGAATACTAGCATCACGGCAAAGGAGCCGACGTAAAACAGGAGGATGCGCCAGACCAACTGCCGGATGGCGAGGGGGATCACCTGCTTCGGCTTCTCCACTTCTCCGGCAGCCATTCCTACCAGCTCCACGCCGCCGAAGGAAAAGATCACCAGGGCAAAGGAGAGAAACAGTCCCTTGATGCCGTAGGGCAGCCAGTCACCTATGGTATTGAGGCTTGCCAATCCCGCTGCCGGACGGCCATGAACATATCCGGAGACGATGAGAAACGTCCCCATGATGATCATGAGGCAGATGGCCGTTACTTTTATGAGGGAAGCCCAGAACTCAAATTCCCCGAAGACCCTGACGCGGAACAGATTGACGAAGGTGATCACCGCCCAGCATACCAATGCGCTCGTCCACGAAGGAAAGGCGGGCCACCAGAAAGAGATGTAGATGCCCACCACGGCAAGCTCGGCCATGCTGACGCTGATGTAACAGAACCAGTAATTCCATCCGGAGAAGAATCCGGCAAAGTCGCCCCAGTATCGATAGGCGTAATAGCTGAAAGAGCCGGTTACCGGTTCATGGACGCACATCTCTCCTAGGGCGCGCATTATCAGGTAAATGACGACACCGACGATGGCATAGGAGGCGACGATCGCAGGGCCCGCAACCTGGAGGACGTGCGCAGAGCCATAGAATAGGCCCGTACCTACGGCCCCGCCGATAGCGATCATCTGGAGGTGGCGGTTTTTCAGGGAGCGCTGCAGATGTTTCATAGACTGCTCTTCATGTAGCCGGCCGTGTTCCGGATATGATTCTTTTCAATTACTCTATGTCCTATATCTTTTGTTCTAATTTATTCATAAGCTTCAGTTCAGTCAAACTTTCTTTTTCTGGATATTGTTGAATCAAAGGCGGGAAGGGCGGGAGTGCACCTGCAAGCCGCTACATGGCCTGTTCTCAACTATTAACTACTCGCTGAAGTCGAGATTTGCAGCGGACTTTATTATGTAACACCTTGCATTCGGTAATCATCAAACCCGGATAAATCAAATTCGAACGGTGATGAAAATTGCGAACCTCCATTACTATTCAGTGGCTGGCGGCCGGAACAGGCGACTTGTATTTGAAGACTTGAATGTCCTGTCTTCGCCGGCGCTTATAATAGGAACTTTACGGATTACTCAATAATAACGAATAGGCCAAGATCGACAGCATAATCCCAGAACTGCTTGATCTGGAGAGCAACTGGGCCGCGAAGTAGCACCCCCATTTCCACTTGGCCTGTCAAACCACGGCCAGTCAGATTGGCACTTCCTACATATGCCATCTTGGCGTCTGCCACACAAAATTTCGCATGTGACCCGAGCTGCGTGTCGTCCACAAGATGCGCAGCGGCTTGGAAAAAATGAAGCACGCCCTGAGCATTTCGCATCAGATGTGTACGATCAATTGTTTGCAAACTTTGACCTGTGCTGAGAATGTCAACATTCACGCCCCGATTTAGAGCTGACTGTAAAGCACTGGCAATATTTCCCGAAGAAAGACCGTAACCCGATTGCATGAACGGCGCTGCTATGATGAGGTGCTTATCAGCCTCTGCAATGAGTTGGACGAGAACGCCGATTGTTGTGCGACATTTAGCGCGGTATGCTAATGAAGTGCCGTATGGTTCCGGAATGGTGACTACTAATTCCACCGATGACTCAGTCAAGTTGTGCATATGCATTCATGGTAAGATCGGATCGAAATAGCCAATGGGTATTTCACCGAGTTCGGAATCCCGACCACTAAAAAGGAATGCTCGACTTAAATTCAAATTGAAAAAACGGCAGCTGGTTTCTGCCAAGTGGGTACATGCGTGACAGTTGCCCGTACGGTCACGGCATACGGGGTCGTAAACGCAGCGTCGCATTTCTCGCACCGCGTGCAGCCATTCACACAGTGATTGCTCAAACATGGCCGTCAGCGCGCCAATGGTCGCACCAAAGCGGTGATTACAATAGAGGGCAAACGACACGGCTCTCGGCAAAATGTATTCAGACAAGCTTGTGCGATCTAGCCCGCAAAGCAAGGCGGCTTGACGGACTGAGAGATGACTGAGAGTATGCAAAAGGCCAAAAACCATTCTTGCTTCACGTTGATCTCCATGTAATGTCTCACGCAAATTCACATTACCTAAAAGATGCACGAAATAAGCCCTGCGAGATAGAGATGGATCACTTCCAGCAGGGATGATTGGATGGCATCCGTTTCGTTCAAGCCATTCTATGACACGCTCATGATTCAGGCTAATCAAGAGCGCATCAGCCTGAACCTGATCGACAAATATTGGGATTTTGCCCCCATGATCTGAATGGGGCGGAAAAGGATTCAATCGGCAATGATTTGGAACGTAGTCAGCGCGGCTGAATCCATACGCAGCTGTGACGATAGGGTAATCAGAAACTAATGCCATGCGTGACATCCCCATTTGCCTTGCGGCTTGGCTCTTTGGATCTGACTGATCTTGCAGGTTAAGCTCTGTCGGACGACCAGCCTCCATCGGCATAACCGCTTCTAATAATTCCTGACCTGCAAGCTGCCAGACTGGCCAAGATACACCGGTACGCTGGGTAAGGTTCTGGATAATGCCAGCCGGTGACCCCGCCTCTTGCTCCCTTTGCCTTCGTTCACGCAGATTATGCATCTCCCGAACAAGCTGTTCTGGCGTCAATTCTCCACTTGCCTGTCGACGCAAGAGTTCGTCCAAGTCTGCCCCGGAAAGGCCGGGGCTTTGATCATCTTGTCTTCGGGTGGCAATATCTGCATATTCGCTAAGTGAATTATTCGCCACTTCTGGCATGTTTAGGAATTTCGCAGCTGCAATAGCTGGCCATTCAGCAAGGCTGAAAAATGCATCCAGCCTACGATGGGGAATATTGAGCAAAACGGTCGTATGTGCATAATATGTCCTACCCGCCCGATGCACTTCGATGTCCATGTTTCGCAAGTTTGGGTCCGGCCACTGACACTCGCCACACTGGCCCCCGAAGAAGGGCATGGCTCCATTGCACTGACTGCATACCCACCGGAAATTTGAAATTCTTTCACTACCGCGCGTATCCAAAGCCATGTGTGTAGACGTGCGGCACTGGGAGCAGAAAGGCGGCACTAGCGGCTGTAGGGCTCCGCATCGATGTACCTTAACAAAACGCAATTGCACAAGATGACCCTCGTGACACGCAAGGCACCGTTGTGGCAGCGTATCCCTATGACGCATATCGAAGACCCGTCCGCAACTACGGTTCTGACACCAGAGTACCTTCGGAAACAACTCAGCTTGGACATTCCGCGGATCTATCAGAACAAAGCGGTCAATCTGTCTAAATATATCATCACGCAATGCGGGACGAAATTCTTCCTGCCATGCCCGTGCTTCCTCTGCAATCCGCCGCAGAAGGACCAGTGCATTTAAATCAATGCTGGTGTCACCACGAATTCCGGTGACGCGTGCGATTGCCGCTATCCTTTCAAAATCAAAAGTGCGATTTGGCAGGTAGTTGAATAGCACCTGTTGTTTACCGCGACTCATTATTCCGGCCATAGCCACCTCCGTCAATTAGTGCCTCGCCGTGCTGTCCACTGCCGTCCGATAGAATCGAGTTCGATGCTAATCGCCTGATCCACATCTCGGAGGCTTCGCATTGGTCTGGGAATTAACACATCCGAAACGAAACTCTGCCCCGCTGCTGGGCTCAATATCCAATCTATGTACTGTTGGACCCGAAGACGGATTTCATCATGGAAGACTTGCTCGCCTATTGTAGTGGGTGTTTGTACTCCGTAAGCTTCCTCCAGTAAGGGGATGAAGTTTTCAGGTCTAAGTGTACCGTCACTGACCTTCCCTCTAACGAAATCCAGCATGTAATATCTGTTTGGGTTGGGCTCACCGGAGCGATTAGCAATGATTTGGAGAAGCACGGCCATGAACAAGCCAGGCAAGGTGCGATCAATACTAAATTTTGACCACCGATTGATCGCCACTGGCTCAACTAACTGCCCTAAAAATTCATGAAATTTGACAAAGTATGCGTAGTGACTTTGGTCTCGCTCACGAACAGGGTGGAGGCAAGTAAAAACGAGTCCGACATGTCTTCGTCCTACGCGACTGGAAGCCTGTATGTATTCGGAATTCTGACGAGGCATCCCATAGAAAATCATATCGTTAAATCGATCCACATCTACACCATGGCTAACCATGCTTGTTGCAAGCACGGCACTTGGTGCGCTATCTTGTTGAGCAGGCTGCTCAAGCCTTTCCAAAATACGAGATACATCATCAGTATTAGTGCTCCCGGTAAGTTCAAAAATGTCCAAAGGCAATAGTCCGTCACGTTGCAAGTTAGGTATTACATCGCTTTCCAGATCGGTCCTTATCGAATTCAGTTCTCGATTAGCCAAGAAATAGGTCAGCGACGTAGCATAAAGGTCCAGTAGCTGATACCATGCTGGCGTTCCGGGCAAGGTTGTCCCGCCGTATGGATTGGGTTCCATCGGAGACATTCGCAGTAATATTTGGACCTCACGATGATATAGTTCTATAAGTTCTAGAATTGTATTAAAAATTGTTTTGTTATGGGGAATAAGACCGACAAAGAGCCGTTGGGGATAGGTCATCGTTTCGGCATAAAATGATTGGCCAAGCATCGGGCCTAGTCCGGGGAAAACTCGTGCCTGAGCGGGACTGCGACCATAGAGATGGCTCACCTGTCTTTCAAACGCTTCAATCGTTGCAGATGAAGCAATAATCTTCAGCGGCTGGGTTTGTCCGAATTCATGCAGTAATCGCTGTGTGAAAGTCTCATAATGGGCGTCAAATGTGCCCAAGCCTTCCTTTATCAAGTGAAGCTCATCTTGAATTAATAGGGTTGGTCCAGATAGTCCTGGAATAGCAACTCGATGCAGTCTGCGTGAATCCCCGCAATCTTTCTGGCAGCATCTACCATTGTAATAGCCGTGTTGCGTGCACCTGCCGTCAACTTGACCAAAGATCAACACAAATTTACGTTGGTTGCCGAGACCGGCCAGCTTGTCAATTGTCCCAACGATAACACTAGGTAGGTTACGATAAATTTCATTATCAACGATATAGATGGGTAGCACACCGCCGGGAAATGCACAACTGTCGGAGGTGCAGCGATGAATCAATCTAGTGTGGATAGCATCAAAGTCAATACGAACTGAGTTCGTGCCACATGCTGGACAACGAACTACACGCTTCCAGTCTTGCCGTGCAATAGGGTCATTTGCCTTGCTCCATGTGACTTGATTTTCTGCGTTCGCATATGGATCTCCCTGGGGATTCACAATTTCATTCGGAGATCCACCTTGGCCAACAAAATACCCCACCGCAAATGCATCCACTTGAGCACCGTTAAGTCGCTGATCGGTCTGCTCACGGCGAACGAGTTCTGCGAGTCCAATGATATCTGCAAACCGCTGGGTCTGCTGTAAGGTGAGCAAGCGCAGAGGAAATCGTGTCCATGCAGTGACACCAGCTGTTTTGCCACGAAGACGATCGAAAAAGCAGTTGAAAATTATCGTCCCCAAGTATGCTTCCGTTTTACCGCCCCCAGTGGGGAAGTAAATAATATCTACAAACTCCCTGTCAGCGGAACTTGGACTATTCGGATCGGACAATGCGGCAATGCCGGGGATTTGGCTTACAAGGAATACAATTTGAAAAAGACGCCACCCTGTTTTTGGACCGCGACGAAAAGTTTCGTTTGTTAACTTTAATGCAAGCTGAACATCGGCATTTGTGCGAACGACTTCGCATCCTTCACGGAATCGCTCGATTTCTTCCTCATACTTTTGGTACTCACGATCGAATTCAGTGCCATACTCTGCCTCCCACGATGCGCTATTGGCTGAGCGCCTCCGCCGCTCATCTTGCCACACCGTTCGGTATTCTTCCATCGCATTCAAAATAGCGCCTAGGGCTGGCATTGGATCTTGCGCCAGATCATTAAATTGTGCCGGTGGAACTGTTCGCGTCACGAAGCGCATCTGCCGATATACCGGTGCATGCGTCGTCACGAACATAAGAGATGAAGACCCCTCAGCGACACGTTCCAAAGCGCAATTGATACCGCGCCCCCAGACATGACTATCATACCGAAAGCTATGCGGGGCCAGCTCAAGCGTGAATGGCCGCACTGCGCCGTCTACAAACTCGAATGTGGCTACAGAGTCAAATATGAAAGCTTCCGTGTTCGGTGAGTTGTCCTGCATCACTGAAGTGTTAACGAATTCTATAGCGAATACCCTCTCGGCTGGATCTGCTGTCCCCGCGGCCCACACTTCACCTCGTACTTCCCAGCGCCATTCAGGCCTAACCTCAGCATCTAGTGATTGGAGAAAGGCGCGGTAAGATTCTTCCGTTGCCAAAGCACTCACCGGCACCCGAATCTTTGTCTCGGCATTGCCTGATGTACGGACTCTTTCTGGATCATTCGTGGCAACTTGTTGCGCACGTAATGATTCTTGATTGAGAGCATTTTGAAGGTCACTACAGTCTGTTGAGAAATATCCATCTGAATTTAGCTGGATGACAACCCGGCCTGTCGCATGACATGGAATTTTGCGGAAGATAATAAAAAGAGTGTCTTGTGGGGTACGAGATCGTCGTCGGTCATGCGCTGAATCGGTTACTTCGGGAGAATCAGATTCTGCAGTTTGATCTTCTCGCTCTTGCTCATCCGCAGATGTGTCCTCCTCCTGACCAGAAGCATCGATATCTGGCTGTGGTCCGCCATGAATGGATTCTGCCTCTGCTGTTTCAAGAGCCTCTCCGCTAGGGGCAATTGATATTTCTTGGCGCTGGTGTTCGCGCTGTTGATTAAGAGTTGGAAATACGCGATAGTAGCATGCCCAGCTTAGGTTCACTGATACCCATAGAGATTCATTTTCAACCCCCAGAAGAAATTCCGCGCCAAATGCGACGGGGGCGAGCTTGATCAAAAGTTCATTAGAACGACCTAGGCGGGGCACAATGTCGAGCAGATTATCACGACGAGGGCGAAGATTTCCAATAAAGTAAACGTCCCGCGGATAGTTGCGCAAGCATTCAGGTTCGCTTCTGCCAGCAGCGCGTTCGCATACACAGTTAACGAGATAATCGGCTAGCCGTGTTTCCTCCTGGTTAGTCCAAATGCCATTGCTCATTTTTAGTTCCTTTCAATGTGACCTAGACTGCAACGTAAGAAAGGGCCGGATATATTTTGTACTGCAATCACACGTAAAACCAGTAACGAGTTTCGCATGTCACCAAACGTCAAACTAAGTTCAGCATCAATTACATCGTTATCTCTCCCATTCACCGACCCACTCGCATGGTCCTCAAGCCAATGGCTCAATTTCAGCGACAGACTAATATGTAACCCTCTCAGCCGGTTCGCGGCATGTGCTATATTTTTATAGTATTGATTGACGAATCGCATGCCGAGGACATCAGATAAACGACTTAAATCTTCCTCATCCCTCGGGCACAAGACAAGACCCTTTAGCCACCAATAAATGGCTTCAGGCGATGAAAGAGTGCTCCCCAGTTCGCGCATACGGCGCAATAAGCCGTTTAAATCTCGAGTGCCAACATCGCGATATTCTGTCGAAGCTACACCACCTTTCGACCGCCATTGTTCAAATGCCATCCTGAAATCTTCCTGCCAACGACGAATCATCGCCACATGAAGTTCAATTGATGGATGTTTATGGACTCGAGATATTATTAAATCGTATAAACTTTGCCGCTGCTGGCCATGAATGAGCAGCACACGCTCACCTACTCTTAGCGCCCGTACATATCGCTGCTCAAGTGCACTGACATGAGAGACAGCCTTAACAACGTTGATCAGGTCATCTGGAGCGAAATTAACGACCCAGCCATGCTCAAATTGAACTCTTATTGCTTCCGTACACCAAATATCTTCGGAAGAGTCACTCACGGAGCGTCCTTCGGTATGATCGGCAAGGGGTACATCTTCCTCATCAGATTCGTCTTCAGACTGAAACAGGCGAGTGACCTCGCTGACCGTATCGTCCGGCTTCCAAAGCGGCCCGGCTAGCGATCCATCAGTCTTTGCTGCTGTATCAGTGTTCATTTCCACTGCGTCAACCACTGCTATCCTAGTTGGACGAGGTCCCTTAACTGCAGGTGCGGTTAAATTGCCTAGTTTTGCGAGAGTTTTAAAAATACGATCGCCATTTGCTGTCATATCTCCTGTCCATTCATTCTGCTTGCGAGTAAACGCCGCGCGTTGGTGGGGATATAATAGAATGTCTACTTTCTTATGCAGAAACACAGGTAAAAGTTGTGGGATCATTATTGGGTTGGGAATTCCGACTAGAACCGGATGCCAACTAAGCGTGTCGGGAGGCATCAACAATTCAGGAGTATTTGCTCTCTTAAAGGACATATCGCGATAATGCATCCATCGACGAATTTCTTTCAGGCTTGTAATATAGATGTGAAGTTCTTGCAAATCCTCGTCGGTGATATTATGCCGAGCAAGCAAGGCAAACTGAAAGAGCCGCTTCTTGCCTTCACCATGAAACGTGATAACGCGTGCTTCATCATCTGGGATATCTTCAATACACAAATGACCTAGTGCATTCCACAGAGCACAGCCATTGCTCTCCAGATCTCTATGAGCTTCATGAAGCAACATTGCGACTTTCTCCAACTCTGCATAAAGCTCGCGAAAGCCGCGCTCACAGTTGTTTCGGAAATGTTCACATGCGGTGCTTATTCGCCCGAAGCCCTGCATCCCCCAAAATCGGGCAGCCTCAGCCTCGTAGAAGTCAAGAGGAGTAGCCAATGTTTCCAGCGATCGTAAATATTTCCAGTGGATTCTCACTGCGTCGCGCGCGAGTTCCCCCTGCGCGTGTTGAATAGTGCGATAGAGAAGATGATTTGCTTCATGTAGATGCGCACTAAATGAGCTGACCGATCTCCCTTCAAGCACAACAGGTACGAGAGAAGTCGTGTTCTCAGTATTAAGCAGAGCAGCCGGATCACCCTCCATTTTAATTGGGTGACAGCTAGGGGGATGGATTCTTGGTTGCCAGATGAATGCTTCACCGTCGCTCAGGAAGTCTTTGATACATTCAGAAAGTGGATTTTGCCCCCATGCAATTACAGGAATGTCGCGCCGCGAAACTTCATCTAGCAACGGCCGCAACCAGAGCAGGGATGGAGAATCTCCGCAATCTATTGCAATCCATCTGGGCTTGTATGCGTGAAGGATGCTAACCGGGTCAGCAGGTGCATAAACTGTTGCCACCTGTGGCATGCGCGATCCACGCGCGCTAGCCGATGGGCCAGCGCGTATGCTTCCCATAGCGCCCCTGCTAAAGTCTTGCTGCTCAAACACATCACTCAAGTTCATTTGTAAACCCGTCACACTTGTGCGCCTCAGGTGCTCACGGATTCCAATAGCTGAACCGAAGTATAGTACATTATCTGGCGGCGTTGCGCTTGTCGTCATTTGAGCGCAGGAATCTAGCCAATACCTGATCAAGGCGCTAGCAAACAAAAAAGCTGGCCTGTGTGGTTGATAATCAGGAAGAACGATAATTAGACGTCCGCGTTGTCTCAACGCTGCAACAACAAGGCGAGCACAACACTCATCGGCCATATCTGCCGATCCGTGCTGTTTATCGAACAAAAGCCGACGTTTAACCCAAAGATTATAGAATAGCGTGTCATCAGTTCCCGGCAAGGCTGCTAATGCGTTGTTGATCCATCCTGCAGTCATAATTGAGCATCTCCCATTACATTTGCACGAGAATCGGATAACCCATTATTTATAAACTGGACTAGGCGCGATCACTTTGGCAGTGTGTTCTATCCTATCTGCCACAGAACTTTGAATGTGTCGGATCATGCTACATAGATGGAGTTGTGAAAGGGTGCCATACGCGACGCGTCTAAATCAATATTCAATGACATCCTTATCAATGTTTCAATCAGCAACGCCCTTATAACATCCGAGGGCGCGCGACTGGTTTATAGCCCGGCGGAATTCATTCCATGAAAAAATCCGGTAATCCCACGGGGCACGTAGATGCACGATTTTGTCAGGTTGTAGCTCATGAACGAACTCCGCCCAATTTGCAGCAGCAAGAATAACTGTTACTCCGAGTTGCTTAGCACAGCGGCGTAGATTTCGAGAGACAATGTTTGCCGTTATTGGATCAAGGGTGCCGCAGAACTCATCAGCTATCCATATATCTGCCTGCGACGCGATGAGCTTCGCAACCATGGCGCGGTAGCGCTGCCCATTGCTTAACTCGCGAAATCTCTTTACGTAGAGGTGTGCCTCTGCCAAACCTGATACATTCAGAGCGAACAGGGCTTGCTCAAAAGAAACCTGACCGAGCGAATTTAGCAGAGGACGTGAGCTTGGTAGAGGACTAAGGGAGCTGACTTTCACATTCTGCGGGACATCGATGGAACCGGACAACCCCTGAAAAGAATCATCGGAACTACGCAAGCGTTTAGATAGCACAGATAATAGGGTTGTTTTCCCAGCACCAGATGGGCCACATATTAAAACGATGTCAAGAGGTTTAATCGTGAAGTCAATATCCGCGAACAGAGTCGTTGTGAGCGTGCCGCGATTGATACCAAAAGCCTGTTGGATCTTTCTTGTTGCTCCAGTGCGTAGGAGTGGTGATGAGAGTTCGAGCGTGCACTGTTGAATCTTAATGGGCAACATCAAACGCGGCTTGCCTTCTGAAGGTTGGTAGGTGGGATATTTAGACGGCAGGCCAAGTTGGCTTATGCGTCCGCTCACAAATGTCTCGGCGATCGGTGTCAGTCCCATCAGAAATGTTGGTTTGGGAAGTCGAAATATGCGATGAAGCAATTCCCAGTTCTCGTCGGAAAGGCGAACAGGAGACCGAAGGAGGAGACGCAGGAGATGCTCACAAGAAACACCTTGGTCCCTTTCAATCTGCTTTAGGGATGAAGCGTAAAAAAGTTGGAGATCCACAATTCCTGCACTCTTCGCATTAAGAATCTCTTTTTTTTCGATGCGAGAAAAATTCTTCAGAATGTAGTTCATGTCCTTGTTCACGCGAGCCAAGTTACCTTCTGTGTCTCCTATGTAATGCATTCCCGCTGTTTCCACAAAGGGCACATAGCGAAGCATGTCCGCAGTGATCTCGAGGAATATCGGCTTTAGCTTGCCAACGTGCCAATGGCCTTGCGCAAACTGTGCTGCATGCTTCACAAGAATGCGAGCGAGGCCAAGTCCCCTAAATTCAGGCGCGACAACTGTTCTTGCTATGCGCACGATGAGATTCGTGTATTGCTTGACGGCGTCCTTCTTCCAATGTGTCCAGGATATTTTACCTGCCTCATCAGAAAATTCGTTGTCCAAGACGATAGCCCTAGGACGATTCATGAGGAAAGCGGTTGATAACTCGACATAACCGAGCACTAACGGGAGCAAAGGGTCTTCGGAGCGAATGATGAGGGGTACGCGGCGCCCATGGAGTACTTTTCCACGGTAATGATATTGTTCGAGTTGGTGGTATCCGGCCAATTCTTCCTTTGTTTCGATTTCTTTGACAGCTAAATGTAAGGACCGGGTACCTATCACCACTGCGTCATTGCGAGCGTATGCTGGGAGAAGCTGTGCCCGCCCGTTTCGACACCTTGCATGAGCATCGTGTGTTCCAGTGACTACGACATCGTCGTCGGCTCCGAGGCAACAGTATCGGTGCGTCTTGAGGAGCTTCTTATTTGCTAAGCGGTAAATCTTTGTATCCGGTTTGTAACGGACAGAGATCACACGCATTTCACAATTCCCAAAAGTTTTGAATCAAGTAGTATTTTCTCCCGATAATGCACGGTGGTGATTGTCCTCTCCGTTTGCCGTCTGACATCCAGGCAGTCAAACATTATATCAACTATTCAACAGTCGGTTATTTCACTCCTGGTTAATCAATTTTAAGACTTCTTTCCTGCTTACACACATAATTACTCGTGAATTGTTATCATATCAATCGTCGCTTCAGAGATGATTGCAAAATGGAAAGGTTGTCGATTAAAACACTTTACGCTAACAAACGTCGAACGCGTTTTCTGAGGAGCTAACGTTGCATTTATCGGTCCATAGAAGAACAGCTAGAGACGCTTCGCTGTGTAGCGAATTGTTCGGCATCGTATCCGCGTGTTAATCTGGCAGCGGAATGAGGTCCCCGTCATCCGTACGGAAGACATCCTTGTACAGAGTCCCAAGCCATTCTTCTTCACCATGTTGTTCTACATCATGGGAAAACTGCAATAGCATTTTGCCAAAAGGATCTTTGACGTCCTGAAAGAAGCCATGGAAATACGTATCGAGATCGGCAGTAGGCTTCCATAAGACAACATCAGCTTCGTAATTCCAGTTACTATATTTTTCTCGGTAGGCGGGACCAGTAAGATTGCTGCTACCCACTATCCCTGCGATGGGCTTACCTGTCTTATCCAATCTGAGGGCAATTTTTGCGTGCCAATTTCGTCCTGGCGCTATGAACGCAGTCGCATTGATGCCCGCCTGTCGGAGTCGGTTAAAGAAGGTTCTGTACTTGGTCTCCCAGTAAGGCCACTTACTATCGTCTCCAAATTTACCAGCGACAAGCCGAACCTGAGATTGGCCAATTCCTTGACCGATTGAGGCCAGCAAATCGTCGTGTAGCACGCTGTAACCGATAGCGTCCTCCCAGACATAGCCGGTACATAGGATCAAATCTCCTGCGCCAGTAAAACGACAAAGTCCTACAAGCATTTGCTTGAAAGGACTCCAGTCCTCTCCTCTTCGAAGTGTGATCAGAATACCCATCGCAAAAGGCCCGCTGAAGTATTGTCACTGACGCAAATTTATCTCCATTCTTAACCTGCAGCTTTGGCATTTTGAACTATAATTGTCATATGGTCAAGGGTTTAATCCCGGAAATGTCATGTAATCACAGACCCCGCAGCAAGCTATGGGGAATATGCTCGCTACCGAATTCCAGATCTGACCCCAGAAGCAACGTAACTCATTCATAGGATAAGTAAATCATGCGAAGGCGGAATAATCCCCTGAAGAGTAAAGCTATTCACATCTTCGCCAACCACTAAATGATAGCGTATTCCGCTTCCTCGGTTTTTCATCGTGCCATAAAGATATCCAGAAGAATCTCTTAACATCCTGTAAAAAAGCTCACCTGATTGGAAAATGTACCTATCATTAACAATAAGGTTCTCTCCTTTTTCATTCGTGAATTGAAGATTCGATGATTTGCTGCCGTGCGTTCCCACTGGGAACTGCATTGTTATATCTCCATGCTTTCCAGAAAAAGCATCAAATCTTTCACGCACTGCATAAGCCACACAGTGGTGCACGTGACTCGTGTTAGCCTCGACGTCACTTACTACTGTGGGCTGGTAAAACACAACTCCGGATATCGGATCATTTGGAAAATCTTTATAATAGATATTAGTCCACTCTATGCATTTATCTACTGATACTGTATCGGGAATGTGCATTAATATGCAATTTATGTTATCTTCAGATTCACATATCTTCGCCTGCACTAAATTGCTGCATGCTGATTGGAATTTAGAATAAAGATTATCATGCTCATTCTTGTGATATGGTGATATAATTATAATGATATATGAAACGTATTCAGGTCTAAATTCTTGTTCATCCTCAATTCTCTTTGTGAAAACTACCCAATCGTCATTTATGGTATACGATCTTGAGGTTCCATCAAATAGAGCCAGTATTCCTGGAATTCGTTCTTCCAATATTTTCCATTGTTTCGTTGTTGGATATCCAGCAAGCGAATCGATCATTACCTGGATATTAAAGATCTTGAGTTCTTTCATTAAGTTCTCAATAAAACCTTCAAATTCTTTACACCTGCCTAAGAACGCTTTGTGATGGGCTGACAGATTATAGTTTTTTATTGACAGAACGACATGGCTTCCATCTCTAAAACGGATCAATCCATCATGCCCTTGTTGATTTTTTCTTGCTGGCTCTATTGAGAGCAGTTTGCTGTTACTTTGAGTGGAGTTGAATATACCCTCTAAACTAATCAACTCGAAGAATGCCCCTTTTCTAGTATTCTCATTAGCCATCTTAGAAATTGCAATTTGATCTTCTGTCCATTTTGTATCGATCTTATCGAGATTACGAATGGAGGCAGCGAGTAAAAATAATTCTGTAGTAGAAAGCCAATCCTTTCTATCCCAGAGCGCTCTTACTGGGTGATAGCCTTTAGTTCTCAGCCATGTTTCAGAATATTTGTCAACCAATAGGCCAAAGAGTTTATCCATCGTTTCTTGGGGTACATGAGAAATGGGATTTTGCCTCTGCTTTATGTATTTCACAAAATTACTCCATGCTTCAGTCTTTGAAAAGTCAAGCGACAAATTTCATTCATAGTCATTTGAAGAGCTATGGGAAACAAACTGGCGCGGACCGGAGGGCACGATACCTAAAGCAGCGGTATCTTCTTCGGGGCCCCCGAGAAGGAGTACAACGTCGCCACGGCTTCGGTAAAGTAAAAGGTCACAAATGTTTCGTCATCTGCCCCTTTCGGATAGATCTTGAGAAGGGTGGCGGACTCTTTGAATGCCTGGGCCTTTGCGTCACGGGTATCGTCAAATGCGATCCGGCCTCTTAGCCTCAGCCATGTCGATTCGTTTCCCATATCCGAAATCTCGATTTCAGGATTCTGAGACAACTGCCTGTATACGTCTTTGGTCTTGTTGGTGCAGAAATACAACGCGCCATTCCTCTTCATGATGAAACCGAAGGGACGAACCCTGGCCTTCGTGCCGTCAACAGTGGCAATGTGAAAAACAGGATTAGTCTTCAGATACTCAAGAGCGGTAGTCATAGGAACCTCCCCGAATGCAGTATTCTTGTTGGTGTGCTCGTAATGCAACGACGGCCTTTTTCATCACTTAGAAATCCTCTAACAAATAGACAGCTTTGCTTGATGATTACTGTCTGAAAGATTACACATCCCACAGAAGCGTTATTGCCAAGTCCATTGTTAAGGCATCTTGAGCAGTCTTTCGCTGCGCCAAACCCGAACAATTCTCACCCGGCTTTTATCATGGCGGTAAACGATGCGGAAGGGTGAATAGATGATTTCTCGCAGATTCATAATTCCAAACTCCGGCACAACACGTCCACTTTCAGGAAAATCAGCAAGCCTTTCCACCTGGGAAATGATTTCCCTCAATAACCTTTCGCCAACAGCAGGGACTTGTTGATCGACATACCAGTTGCGGATTGCCTCCAGATCCTTGACCGCTGATTCAGCAAAGGTAATCGTTCTTTTTCGCCGCATAGCTATCCACTCAGTCCAAGACGCTTTTTTACATCCGCCAGGCTCCTTTCCCGTCCCTCTTCCAAGTCCATCAATCCCTGCACAACGCTGCGCAGGAATGCCTGTTCTTCTTCTTTTGCCTCATAATTTTTCAGCGATTGGACAATGGCAACGCCTCTTCCTCGACTGGTCAAGAGTACCGGTCGGCAGGTTTTGTCTACCTGATTAACAATCCGGCCGGGATTGGCCTTCAGATCGCTAATGGGAACGATATCTTCGGAATATTTTACATTTGATTGCATGGGAGCCTCCTTAATGGTCTCTGAATGGCACCGATAATAGCACCTATTAAATGACCTGTCAAATAGTTTCATCTTAAAGGGGAGAGGTTATTGAGAAGTGACTATAAATTTGATAGGCAGGGGTGCCCGTTTTGTACACGGGTACCCCTGTCTTGTTTTGTCATTCGACACGAGACCGGTGCCTGAATTATTTACTGATCTCGCTCTGCGGAATGCCCAGCGCTTTGGCCACGCCCTTCCCGTAAGTTGAGTCGGCTTTCATGCAATTGCCTATGTGGCGGATCTGAATTTCACGTGGCGCTCCGCCGTCCGTTGAACAGGTTGTTAGCTAACCGGTTTTTCGCCGCCCTGTCAGAAGCCCTCGAAGACGTTTATGCTACGATCAGGCGAGGTCGAAACGGTCAAGGTTCATGACTTTGTTCCACACCGCTACAAAATCGTGCAGGAACTTCTCCTGGGAGTCCTCACATCCGTAAACTTCAGCCAAGGCCCGGAGTTGGGAGTTCGAACCGAAGATCAGGTCGACACGGGTGCCGGTCCACTTGAGTGCGCCCGTTGCGCGATCACGACCCTCGAATACGTCATCGTCTTCCGCGGTTGCCTTCCACGTCGTGCCCATGCCGAGCAGATTCACGAAGAAGTCATTAGTGAGCGTTTCTGGCCGCTTCGTGAAGACGCCGTGCTGGGATCCTCCGAAGTTGGTCTTCAGGACGCGCATGCCGCCCACGAGCACCGTCATTTCGGGTGCGGTCAGGGTCAGCAATTGCGCCTTGTCAACCAGCAACTCCTCGGCCGATACGGCATAGCGGGTCTTCTGGTAGTTGCGGAAGCCGTCCGCGATCGGCTCGAGCACGGCGTAGGAGGCCGCATCGGTTTGCTCCTGCGAGGCGTCCATGCGTCCCGGCGTGAAGGGAACCGTCATCTTGTGACCAGCATTCTTCGCAGCCTGCTCGACACCCGCGCAACCGGCCAGAACGATCAGGTCAGCCAGCGATACCTTCTTGCCGCCGGACTGCGCGCTGTTGAACGCGCTCTGGATGCCCTCCAGGATCTTGAGCACCTTCGCCAGCTGGGCAGGCTGGTTGACTTCCCAATCCTTCTGCGGCGCCAGACGAATGCGGGCACCGTTAGCACCACCGCGCTTGTCGGAGCCACGGAAGATGGACGCCGACGCCCAGGCGGTCGAAACCAGCTCCGACACAGACAGGCCGGAAGCCAGGATCTTGCCCTTGAGGGAGGCAATGTCCTGTGCATCAATGAGCTTGTGATTGACGGCAGGGATGGGGTCTTGCCAGATGAGCTCTTCGGCCGGAACCTCCGGGCCGAGATAGCGTGCGCGCGGGCCCATGTCGCGGTGCGTCAGCTTGAACCACGCCCGGGCAAACGCGTCCGCGAGCTGATCCGGATTTTCCATGAAGCGCCGTGAAATCTTTTCGTAGACAGGGTCGAACCGCAGGGCGAGGTCCGTGGTCAGCATGGATGGCGCGTGACGCTTTGACGGGTCGTGCGCATCCGGCACGGTACCGGCACCTGCGCCACCCTTCGGCTTCCACTGGTTCGCACCGGCCGGGCTCTTCGTCAGTCCCCATTCGGAGCCGAACAGGATCCGGAAGAAGTTGTTGCTCCACTTCGTGGGCGTGTTGGTCCAGATGACTTCTAGGCCGCTGGTAATCGTGTCGCCGCCTTTGCCCGTGCCAAAGCTGCTCTTCCAGCCAAGGCCCTGCTCCTCGATGCCGGCCGCCTCGGGCTCAGGCCCAACATGTTTCGCATCACCCGCGCCGTGGGTCTTGCCGAACGCGTGGCCGCCCGCAATGAGGGCCACCGTCTCCTCGTCGTTCATCGCCATGCGAGCGAAGACCTCGCGGATATCCCGCGCTGCAGCGATCGGGTCCGGGTTGCCGTTCGGGCCTTCCGGGTTGACGTAAATTAGGCCCATCTGCACGGCAGCGAGCGGATTTTCGAGATCTCGGTCGCCGGCGTAGCGCTTGTCGCCCAGCCACTTGTCCTCGGAGCCCCAGTAGACATCCTTTTCTGGTTCCCAGATGTCCTCACGCCCACCGCCGAAACCGAAGGTCTTGAAACCCATCGATTCTAAGGCGACGTTACCGGCAAGGATCATCAGGTCGGCCCAGGAAAGCTTCCGACCGTACTTCTGCTTGATTGGCCAGAGCAGTCGGCGCGCCTTGTCCAGGTTGACGTTGTCGGGCCAGCTGTTGAGGGGCGCAAAGCGCTGGTTGCCGTGGCCTGCGCCGCCGCGGCCGTCGCCCGTGCGGTAGGTGCCGGCGCTGTGCCACGCCATACGGATGAACAAAGGTCCGTAGTGGCCGAAGTCCGCCGGCCACCAGTCCTGCGACTTCGTCATCAGTTCACGGAGGTCCTTCTTCACGGCCTCCAAGTCGAGACTCTTGAAC
>Ga0187886_1000884_pt1 | contig 31059 bp, 27 predicted proteins | sample June2016WEW_20_1_FD_133001 | JGI IMG/M metagenome (GOLD analysis project Ga0187886, IMG submission 133001) | Peatland microbial communities from SPRUCE experiment site at the Marcell Experimental Forest, Minnesota, USA - June2016WEW_20_150 | ecosystem: Environmental > Terrestrial > Soil >...
CCCAGGGCTTGCACCAGCAGATCGTATTTCACCGGATGCAGGGGATCATCAAAGTGGAGCCGATCTGCCGGCCGCAGCATGTGGCAGCCGTAGTGCACGGCGATCTTCAAACCGCTCAGCGGGCGGGTGACCAGCTTCCTGATCCGCTCCGGAGTGATATCGTCGTGCAGCACCTCGATCAGGTGCTTCACCACCGCCTTGCCCTGGAAGTCCAGGCCGATCGTCTGCAGCTTGGCGCTTACATGCTCTCTCAGCGCTGCCGAATCCTGGATGTCGCCGAGTGCGGTCTTCAAAGTGCTGTAGCAGCCGTTGCAGGGTGTCAGCAGCGGCAGCCCGGACTGCTCGGCCAGGGCCAGGTTGCGGGCCGCGGTTAGCAGCCAGGCCTCTTCCGAATAGCTATTCACTAAACTGCGCTCCGGGCAGCAGGTAAAGCCCGGTAGGTCCACCAACTCGATGCCCGCCTGCTGCAATACCAGGCGCGTTGATTTCTCGACGAAGGGGAGGCGAGCCGGTATCTGGCATCCCCAAAAAACCGCATAGCGTTTGGCCATGAGTTTCTCCTCTCCTGTGCAGCCGGTGACAGCATCCGGCGCCGGCAGGTGATCTGACTATTAGTCCTTGATGCGGCACAAGGCCTGACCGACCTTGACCACTTCTCCCTCTGTTGCCAGGATCTCCTCCACTAGGCCGCTCACAGGGGAGGGAACGCTGAAGACGGCCTTGTTGGTGAACATCTCCACCAGCTCGTCCTCGTCGGCCACGTCGTCTCCCTCATCCACCTTCCAAAAGGAAATGGTGGCCTCGTCCACGCCTTCGGCCAGAAACGGCAACACTACATCTATCATTGAGATCCCTCCTTAGTATTGTGGGTGATCGATCCTGGCGATCGACCCTGGTGATCCTATTATAATCCGGCCTGATGATCCGGCCAGGGCAATTTTTCTCCAGTCAGGCCGGTGTCACGCCCCCACAGCTATTTCAACCGCCTCTTTCAGGGCTTCTGACAGGGTCGGGTGGGCGTGGATGGTATCACTTAGCTGGGACAGAGTCAACCCCCAGCGCACCGCCAGGGCTCCCTCCGCAATCAGTTCGGTGGCATGCGGCCCGATGATGTGCAGACCCAGCAGGCGCCCGGTATCAGCTGCAGCCAGCACCTTGACAAAACCATCCCCCTCCCCCTCGCATTGGGCCTTGCCGCTGGCGATGAAGGGGTACTTGCCGGTTTTCAGGGGAATACCCAGGGCCTTGGCTTCTTTGCTGGTGATGCCGACACTGCCGATCTCCGGGTAGGTAAAAATACAGCCGGGTACGGCGCTGTAATCCATAGCGCGCTCGTCGCCCAGGGCGTTGGCTGCCGCTGCCACTCCCTGGGCGGTGGCTACGTGGGCCAATAGGGCCTTGCCCGTAATATCGCCGACGGCATAGATGCCGGGGACGGACGTTTCCATTTTATCGTTGACGACCACCGAGCCGTTGTTGGTTTCCACACCGGCCAGTTCCATACCGATGCCCGCCGTGTTCAGGCTGCGACCGACCGAGATCAGTACCCTGTCAGCGATCACCTCGGTGTCGTCGCTCAGAGAGACCTTGGCATGCCGCCCATCCCGGGTGACAGCCATGATCCTGGTTTTAGTCTTCAGGATGATCCCCTGCTGCTTCAGAACGGTCTGCAGCTTGCGCGCCAGGTCCTCCTCGACGGAGGGAAGAATGGTCGGCTGGGCCTCCACCACGATCACCCGCACTCCCATGGCTGCATAGATCCCGGCAAACTCACAACCGATCACGCCACCGCCGACGATCAGCAGCGTCTCAGGGAGCGCTTCCTGATACAGCATTTCTGTACTGGAGACCACCAGATCGCCGTCATAACCCAGCGATTGTGGCAGCAATGGCTCTGAACCGGTAGCCAGGATAATCTGGTCGCCAGTGATCTGCCCGGTCCTGCCATCTGAAAAAACCAGCTCGATCAGGTTGCGCCCGGCCAACCGGCCATGGGCCTGCAACAGATCGATCTTGCTTCTCTCCAGCAGGAACTGCACTCCGGTCCTCATGCGGGTGACGATCTCTGACTGGCGCGACCGGACCCTGCCGTAGTCCAGAGCGATGGCGCCGGTCTCCACTCCAAACTCGCCGGCCCTGCGGGCGCGTCGATAGGCAGAGGCGCTCTCCACCAGAGCCTTGGTCGGGATACAGCCCCTGTTCAGGCAGGTCCCACCGACCTGTCCGGCCTCGATCAGACAGACCCTGGCTCCCATCCGGGCCGCTCTCAGGGCAGCCGGGTAGCCTCCTGGGCCTGCTCCGATGACAATTACCTGGTAGTCCAACTGCCAACCCCCCTGTGTACAGGCTCCTTTCAGCCTGAAGCGCAGCTTCAGAGCCTGCCCCGACCCACCTTTGGCGGGTGCCCCGGCAGGCGTGCATGTCCTAATAGCAGTATAGCCTTCCATAGGGCCGGTTGGAAACCGGAATCAGTTTACAGAACTGCTCCGCACAAACCTCGTCATAATTGTATCCAAAGGCAGTACAGAAATCCTGCAGGTGCGGACCCAGAACAGTCCAATCCGCCTCGTCCAGATCGAAGACGGATACCTCTTTGCCCAGGGTGAAGGGGTCCACCTCACCCCTCAGGTAGATCACCCCGCCATGCATGCCGGTACCTAGATAATCACCGGACAGAGGCGTGCCCGGTTCTCGCTCCAGACCAAGCAGCACCAGCATGCCTCCGGCCATGTATTCTCCCAGAAAATCTCCCGACGTCCCACCAGCGATCAGCACTGGAACCTGCTTCTTGTATTCCTTCATATGAATTCCGACCCGGTATCCCACATTCCCTTTAATAAACAGGCGCCCGCCGCGCATCCCGTAGCCCAAAACATCGCCGGCATGGCCATGCACCGTAACCTGCCCGGCGTTCATGGTGTTGCCGATGGCATCCTGGGCGTTGTCGTTGATGGTGATCGCCGGCCCGTTCATAAATGCGGCCAGGTCGTTGCCCGGTACCCCGTTGATAGTCATGCTGATATCCGAATATGCCAGGCCGGTGCCTAGATAGCGCTGGCCGTTGATATTGTCAAGCTGAAACTCACGGACACCTTCCTCCGCCAGTCGCTTGATCAGTTCATTCAACTCCCGGTAATGCACGCCCTGGCTATCGATCCTCTCCATGGCCGATCCCCCGCTGGTAAGGCTTAATAATCTAGTATGCGCGATTATAACAGCAGCCACCACAAAATACAATCTACTTCATGCAATGAATACAATGTACTTCTTCCCAGACACACTGCCGCGCCTCGCCATTTTAAAAAACCGCCGCCAACAGGTTATGGTGGCGGTTATGGTCAGCACCTGTTTAATACTTGCTGAGATATTTGTCGCGCTCCCAGGAGTGCACCTGAATCCGATACTCGTTCCATTCCAGGGTCTTGGCCGCCACGAACTTTTCGAAGATATGGGGGCCGAGCGCTTCCTGGATCAGGGTATCCTGCTTCAGTTCTTCCAGGGCGCTTCCCAGGGTATCCGGCAGGTACCCGATATCCAGATCCTGCAATTCCTGTTCCGACATTTCGAAGATATTCTGGTCCACCGGAGCGGGTGGTGTGATCTTGTTCTTGATCCCCTCGAGGCCGGCCTTGAGGTTGACTGCGAAGGCCAGGTAGGGGTTGCAGGATGGGTCCGGGCTACGAAATTCCAGGCTTGTTCCCTGCCCCCGGCGGGCAGGCACACGCACCAGCGGGCTTCTGTTCCGTGGTGACCAGGCAATGTAGACGGGAGCTTCATACCCTGGCACCAACCGCTTGTAGGAGTTGACTAGAGGGTTGGTGATAGCAGTCAACCCCTTGACATGAGAGATCAGTCCGCCCAGGTAGTATAGGGCCGCACTGCTCAACTGCAGGGGCTGTGAAGGATCATAGAAGGCGTTCGTGCCGTCGGCGAAAAGGGATTGGTTGATATGAAAGCCAGACCCGTTGATCCCAAACACGGGCTTCGGCATGAAAGTGGCGTGCAGGCCGTGCAGCAGGGCAATGGAGCGCACCACATACTTGAAAGTGACCACGTTGTCAGCCGTGGCCAGGGCATCGTCGTACCGGAAGTCGATCTCGTGCTGCCCGGGGGCGACTTCGTGGTGCGACGCCTCCACGTCAAAGCCCATCTCCTTCAAGGCCAGCACCATGTCTCTCCGGGTATCCTCGCCGCGGTCCAGAGGGCTCAGATCGAAATAGCTGCCTTCATCGTGAGTGGTGACAGTGGGGCGGCCGGATTGCTCCGTATTGAACAGGAAGAATTCCGCCTCCGGTCCCACGTTCATGGTGTAGCCCAGTTCCCTGGCTTCTGCCAGCACCTTTTTCAGAGCGTAGCGCGGGTCACCGATAAAGGGTGTACCATCCGGGCTATAAACATCGCAGATCAGCCGGCCCACAGACCCATCCCGCCCACGCCAGGGAAAGATGGTAAAGGTATTGGGGTCTGGAACCAGGTACATGTCGGATTCCTCGATCCGGACAAAACCCTCGATAGAAGAGCCATCGAACATGATCCCTTCCGATAGGGCTTTTTCCAACTGCTCTGCCGTGATGGCCACGTTTTTCAGGGAACCCAGAATATCGGTGAACTGAAGCCTGATAAACTGCACGCCGCGGTCATGAGCCAGACTGAGAACGTCTTCCTTAGTTTTAGTAATCATTGGTAACCCTCCTGCTTTATTTCGTCACTCAATATTTTACCTCATAATCCCCTGCATTTCAGGCTATTATCCGTGATTTTATGGTGATCACTTGTTCAAATCGTAAGCGAGAATGATCGCCTCCGCCACCTTGCGCATCGACAGGCACTTGTCCATGCTCTGTTTCTGCATCCGGCGGTAGGTCTCGGCCTCAGGCACCCCCAACTGCTCCATTAGCAGTCCCTTGGCTCGCTCCACCAGCTTCCTGGTCTCGATCTTCTCCTGCAGGTTGCCGATCTCTGCCTCTAAGGCCTGAATGTGTTTTTGGCAATTGAACAGGCTCTCGATAGCCGGAAACAGATTATATTCCGATAGGGGTTTAGTGGCATAGCAGATCGGGTAATATTTCGTCCGTTCCTCTGGCTGCGAAAAGAGAAAGGCCTGCTGGGAGATCAGGAGTACCGGGGTTCGCCTATCCTGGTTGAGAACCCTACAGAGTTCAAAACCATTCATGCCCGGCAGGTCAACCTCCGCCAGCACCAGGTCCGGGCTGAGGGAGCGGGCCTGGCGAAGCGCCTGCTGCCCATCGCCGGCTTCACCTACCACCTGGTAAGAGCCCCTCGCCAGCAGAAGCTTGAGACTGCTCCGCTGCTCGGCCTTGCCTATTGCAATCAGTATGCGCGCCCGGTCCATCCCATTCACATCCTATCAAGCCAACAGTTTTTCCCTAAACTATATCTGGGGCAAACAATAAATGTCCTCCCGGAAACTTTGTTCCTGCCGAGGACATCAGCGCCCATTAACACGGCCTAATTGCACAATGCAAACGTTTTTCATGGCCTAATTATGAAATATGGGCCGGTGAAAGTCAACCGCTGGCGTCCATGTATTCACTATACAATAGCTGTAAGGACGTACTGCGGCAGTCACGCCGCGCCTTAGAGCGAACATGATGCATCCACAAGATGCATAAGCTTTGTTGATCATCGGAAAAAATAGCTATCAGACTGAGCTTTGAAAAAAGTGAGGTGAAGAAGGATGGGTGCTGGATGCCCGGTATGCAATGGCCTGAACCAGATTATGCACAATTGCCCGGATTGTGGTGCCCAGATGATCGATTATGGTGGGTTGGAAAGCTACTATGATCCTTACAGCCCCTATGAAGAATTGGTGGATGTCACCGGCCGGGACCTGCCGATCACGGGAGACGGCCAATGCATTCACCTGTTGCAGTGTCCCCAATGCAACGAAACCGCCACCTATCCGGTAGGAGAAGAAACTACCGTCTGACAGCCCGTTTCAGGTCTGTTTGGCCGCTGGTGATGTTGTTACCGGATACGCCTTCATGCCATCGGTCAGCAGTTCGGAGATCGTCACCAGGCGCCAGCCTCTTTGTTTCAGCTCTCTGATCAATCCGGGCAAGGCTTCCAGAGTCTGGCGCTTCCCCTCGTGCATGACCACAATCGCTCCTGGTTGCAGGTTGTCAAGAACATCCCTGATGATCCTGCCTGGTGTCATCCCGGGCGCCCAATCCTGAGGGTCGATGTTCCAGAGCACGGTTTTCATGCCTGTCTCCCTAACCGTCTTAATCAGGCTGGGGCTTAACCTACCGCCCGGGGGCCGGAAATAAAGGATGTTCTCATGGGTCTCCTGTTCAATCAGGCCAGTGGTGTCGATCAGGTTCTGCTCCCCGTATTTTAGCGGGACGCTGGTCAAATATTCATGATTCATGGTGTGGTTGCCGATCTCCTCCCCCTCCCCGGCGATCATCGCCGCCATCCCCGGCGCCTTTTCTACCCGCCGCCCAACCAGGAAGAAGGTGGCGTGCACTCCCTCTCCCCGCAACACCTTCAGGTAGGCAGGAGTGAGATTGGGGTCCGGGCCGTCGTCAAAAGTGAGGGCGATCTCCTTACCGGCAGAGGGTACACTGAAGATCAGCCCCTGGTAGCGGGGAGAGGAGCGGATCTGTTCCAGATCGATCTTCTCCGGGGGATAGATGACATTGACCGGGGCGCTGGCCGGCTGATCCTGAATGATACTATTCCGGCCGCCGTAGATGCGCACCTGAGCATAGCCCCTGTAAGCAATAGCCGAGATATAAAGAGGAGCGGCGCCGTTGTTCGCCAATTGGAGATCGATCAGATTATTGTTGGAGATCGGGTCATATCCTGGTAGCAGGTAATTTGAGGGCCACAGATAGGAAGTGCTCTCTACAATACCCAGGTGGGCTTGCCGAGCAGCGCTGTAAAAGGTACTCACCAGCCGGCAGATGACGATTCGTTGGTCCTCCGGCTGGCCCTCGCTATCGGAGACGCCCATCAGATCATTGGCAGCCAGCTGTTGGCCAATGCGTTCACTGAGCGGGAACACCGACCCGGGCTGGAGCACAGTGCCGTTAACGGCGGCACAGGCCAGCTTCAGGGCGTCAGACTGGCCCGGGCAGTCGATGTCCAGAGTGGCTGCAGACTGACCCAGGAGATCGGCTGAACCATCATCGGATATAGACAACAGACGGGGCTCAATTACGTAGCTGGCAGCAACAGCCATTAAAGAGCCTGGACCACTGCTTGCAACCTGCGAAGCGAGTACGGGCATGTCATGAACATGACCGGCCTGGCTGCCCCCGAGGTCAAAGAGGGTGGCAACCTTTTCATATACAGCACTCACTAACACGGATAAATGATTATTGACAAAAGCGCCCGCAAGAAAAAAGGGTTCCTCATGCCTGCCGATGCAAGCAACAGCGGAAACACGGCTGGATGTTGCCAGAAGAACCAGCAGGACGACGACCGGTAACAAGACTTTTTTAAAGAACAGTATCAGCGCCTTCAAATCCTCTCCCATTGACTGCCGCCTGCCTCTCGGCACGGCAGCATCCCCAACCCCGTATGGCAAATATAATCAGCATATTCGCCTTAAAGACACTTTTGTCCTCTTCTTGTCGAAGATTACATTAAGAGTTTGGATCTTATTTTTCATTCCAGTATATTTGCATGGCCAGACAGATTATGACATAAAAGTTCACCCGGTTAATTCTTTTCCGACGAGGGAGGATAAAACCGGCACCGGTTTGCCCCGGGCGATATCGTCGGCACAGGCTTTAAAAGGAAGTCGGGCTCGTTGGTGGGGTATCTGTATAAAAATAACTTTTTATTGACAAAGATAAGCATGTCTTTGAAAATAGAAGGGTACTCCGTGTCATTCTGGCAAAGCCGGAAGGGGAGTCGACTGCCGGGTGCGCTATGCCATAATCAGTGATATACACGCCAACCTGGAGGCATTCCAGGCAGCCCTGGAGGATCTGGACCGCCAGGGTATCCAGAAGGTTGTCTGCCTGGGCGATATTGTTGGTTATTACGCCAACCCCAATGAGTGTGCCGAGCTCTGCCGCAGCCGCGGTTTTCTTTGCCTGAGGGGCAATCATGACGATGCCGTGGTCGGCATCTGCGGCATCGAGGATTTCAATCCGGTCGCCCAGGATGCACTGCTGTGGACTGAACGCCAACTCAACGAGAGCAATAAAGCATGGCTGAAACAACTACCGGAGCAAGCCCTGGTCGACGACCGGTTTCTGGTGGTGCACGGCTCCCCCATCCACCCCTACGACTACATCTTTTCCCCGGCTGGCGCAACTTTTGCCTTTGATGCTCTGGCTACGGAGTACCCCCGGATAGCTCTCTGCTTTTTCGGCCACACCCACCAGCGGGCAATATACTCATATGGCGACAGGACGATCCAGGAGTTCCTGGAGCATAACCAGGCCTCTGCATATAGCATCCACGATGATAAGCTGTACCTGATCAATCCGGGCAGCATCGGACAGGCCCGGGATGGTAAACCGGGGGCGTCGTATCTGATCTATGACGACGACAGCCATACCATCAGTTACAGGCATGTACCTTACGATTTCCATCTGACCAAACAGAAAGTGGCAGCGGCGGGCCTTCCTCCCATGCTCGCCGAGCGCTTAGGGCTAGGCTTCTAACCTCTCTTTACCGGAGTAGCGTCATGATGCGCAGCGATCTGGCTGGCCCGGGCCAGCAGATAGCTGCGCTCGTTTTTCTGGGGGCACGCCAGCACTTCATTCCACAGTTTATTCAGGACTGTCCCAATCAGTGGCCCCGGCTGGCAATCCAGAATGGCCAGCAGATCCTTGCCGTTGATGGCCAGGTCGCTCAGATTGAAGGCGGCATCCTCTGCCATTACCTCGTTTAGATGAGTCCTGAAAGCTTCCCATTCAGAGAATGTATGCATGATCAGACCGGTACTGTGAGCCAAGAAATCAGCCTGGTTAACTGCCAGCAGATCTGGGATGGCTGGCCGCCCGACCCTGGCCACCAGCCTGCGCATGGCAGGAGTGCGCATCTGCAGACTCAGCATGTGCTCTTTGATCAGGATCGCCACCTGTTTTATCGTCCTGGCGCTGTAACGCAACCTCTGTAGAATATCCTCAGCCATCTCCGAACCCAGCAGGTTATGCCCGTAAAAATGGCCCTTGCCGTCAGTCCCACGGCTAAAGCATCTAGGCTTGGCCACATCGTGCAGCAGCACCGCCAGACGCACCTCCAGCAAAGCCGGGGCGTAACGAAGCGCCTCGAAGGTATGATTCAGGACTGTATACTGGTGATAGGGGTGATATTGGGGAAAAAGCCAGCTCTCACTCAACTCGGGGATGATCACGAACAGCACCCCCGCCTGGAGCAGTTGCTGCAACCCGTCCAGGTAATTTGCGGCCATCAGCGTCCGGGTAAGCTCATCCCGGACCCGCTCGATGGAGATTCTGCCGACCAGTTCAGCGTTTCTGACGATAGCATGCCAGGTCCCGGACTCGATGCGCAGACCGTAATCCGCGGCGATACGGATCGCTCTCATGATCCGCAGGGCATCCTCGCCGATTCTGGCCTCCGGGTCGCCCACCGCTCTGAGCCGCATCGCTGCCAGGTCCCGCATCCCGGACCAGGGGTCGATAATCCGGGACTGCAGCGGGTCATAGGCGATGGCGTTGATGGTAAAGTCTCGCCGGGCCAGGTCCTGTTCGATCTCCTTGACAAAATGGACACCGGCAGGGCGTCGCCAGTCATGGTAGCCGCCCTCCACCCTGAAGGTGGTGACCTCTATGGGCAAGTCCCCAATGTAAACAGTAATGGTGCCGTATTTGATGCCGGTTGGCAGCACCTTGAATCCGGCCCTGGTGAAAATAGCTGTAGCGTCGCGCGGTGAGGCATCCGTGGCCAGGTCCCAGTCCAAAGGCTCAACACCCAGGATCAGGTCCCTGATTCCCCCACCTACCGCGTAGGCCTGCTTGTGGCCAGCAGCCAACAAGGCACAGGCCTCTCTGACCGCTTCAGGAAGCGACAGTTCCATCAACCGCCATCTCCCTCACTAGTTTTGATAGGCTCCCCGGCTGGCAGGGCCACCCGGGCAAACCCCTCTGGCGGTTCCTTCGCCGCCAACAACACTCCCAGGCAGATCAGCGCAACGCCCGCCCAGAATATGATCCCCACGCGCTCCCCAAGAAAGAGCCAGCCCAGCAGGGTTCCTGTCAACGGCTGAAAGAAAAAGAACAGGCCCCCGCTCCCGGCATCGATTAACTCCAGGCCTTTGTTCCAGAGGAAGAAGGCGCCTGCCGTGGAAAGTGTCCCGATATACAGCACCTCCAGGCATACAGCCGGCCTTAGCAGCGCCTGCAACTGCGCCTGATCGATCTGCAGCAGGGCAAATGGCGTGATGATGACTGCCGCCATCAGAATGGCGTATGTGGTCACTACGAGCTTGGAATAGCTCTCCGGGACCAGCTTGACCAGCACGGACATCAGCGCCCAGGTCAAAGCCGCTATCCCCAGGATCATGCCTCCGAGCCGGAATGATTTGCCGATCTCGCCCACCCCCACAATCAGCAGTACACCGAGAGTGGCCAGGCAAGTCGATATGCCCTTGGTCAGAGTGAACTGCTCTCCCAGCAGGAAATAGGCAAATACAACCATGAATGCCGGCGTTGCCGAGGTGATCATCGCTCCCATCTGCGCAGAAGAGAGCTGTGTTCCAACAAACTGGGCCCAAATTGATATGACATATCCGATCACGCCGATGGTCAGGATCAGGGGCAGGTCCCGTCTCCGAACATGCCACGATTGACGGGTAATCAACCCCAAGACAACCAGTGCGACCAGCGCCACTAGATAACGGAGCCAGACTAGCTCCAGTGGAGGGATCACCGCCAGTACCGCCTTGCTGGCCACGTACGTTCCGCCCCAGATCGTTGCGGCCAGGGTCAGGTAGATTGAGCCGATATGCTTTTTCTTCATTTGCCGATCTGCCTCAGTCCTGCTTGGATGTTGATGATCCGGTTTTACATCATTTCTGACATTACAAATATAACAGGTTGGGGTTGGGGTTGGCTACATCTCGATGTCTTCACCAGGAGTAATCCTTGTGGGCTCCGGTAACAAGACTTACAATATGGGAGAGGTGATCTCAGTGCGCACCGGCAGCGTCGACCTTCCCCTGCATACCGGGCAGTGCCCTCCCTGGCTGTTTGAGCGGATGACCAGGCTTGGCCGGGCGATGCTGTTCCTGCTGGTCCGGGAACAAGGGCGCACTGCAGTTCTGGCCAAACTGGCCGATCCCTTCTGGTTTCAGGCCCTGGGCTGCCTGCTGGGCTTCGACTGGCACTCTTCCGGCCTGACCACCACGGTCTGCGGCGCTCTCAAGGAGGGCCTGCGGGGCTATGAGGGGGAACTAGGCCTGTTTATTGCAGGGGGCAAGGGCAAGACCTCCCTGAAGACGCCTCAGGACATCCTTAACTATGCGGACAAGTACGCCCTGCCCAACAGCGCGGCCAAACTGGTCTATGCCAGCAAGATGAGCGCCAAGGTGGACAATACCGCCGTCCAGGACGGCTACCAGCTCTACCACCACACCTTCATCTTCACGGCTAAGGGCGAGTGGGCGGTAGTCCAGCAGGGGATGAATACCGGCAGCAAGCGCGCCCGCCGCTATCACTGGCTCGGGGACAAGGTATCCGATTTCGTGAACGAACCCCACAACGCCATCTGCTGTGACCGTAAGGAAAAGGATGTTCTGAATCTGGTGGCCCGGGCCAGCACCGCAACCCGGAGCACCATCGCCTCCCTGAGCGCCCTGACCCCGGAGGCGGTCACCCGGGAGTATACCCAACTGGTGCTGCCGTCCCGCCATTCCCTGTACGAGGAGCACCTGAAACCATCCAGCCTGCAGCGTGTGCTCTTGCAGACCTACGAACGGCATCCTGCCGATTTTGAAAGCCTCTTGTCGATCAAAGGAGTCGGCCCGAAGACAGTGCGGGCGCTATCGCTGTTGGCCGAGTTGGCTTACGGGGAGCGTCCCAGCTACACCGACCCGGCCAAATTCAGCTTCGCCCATGGTGGCAAGGACGGCTACCCCTACCCGGTGAACCGCCCCGGCTATGACCGGACCATCGATATCCTGGAGCAGGCGATCAAGGAGGCCAAACTGGGGCGGGAAGAGAAGCTTCAGGCCCTGCGCCGCCTCCAGCACCTATTCACCCCTGAGCACGGGGACGGTTCTCGCGCTCTTGTGTGAGCGCGAGAACCGTCCCCGTGCTCACACAAGAGGCGTGAAGCAGGAAACCTGATGGTTTCCACTTCACGCCTCGTTTTTGCAGGGCAAGCAGTCCTGTAAGCCGGGTTCTGTTCCCTCAAGTTGAGGGTGATGATCATTTCTCTCGAACCCCAGTTGCCTGAGGCCTCTAGCAACCTACCCGGAGGCGGAGCGGGCCACTCCATAGCCTCTCTATTCGGTCTTGCTCCAGGTGGGGTTTACCTAGCCGGCCAGTCACCTGACCGCTGGTGCGCTCTTACCGCACCGTTCCATCCTTACCCCGCATTCACATGCGTGGCGGTCTACATTTCTGTGGCACTTGCCTTAGGGTTGCCCCCACTGGGCGTTACCCAGCACCCTGCCCTATGGAGCCCGGACTTTCCTCACGTACCGCCTTTCGGCGTTGGCACGCGCGATCATCCAGACTGCTTGCTCTCTTTATAGATTAAGTTAATTATAGCACCATCCCGGCCTGATCACAAATCGCCCATTCCCGCCAGGGGATTGCAGCATATTCTCCCAGGGTGTGACATATGGTGGTGATTGAATGGCAAGGTCATCGATATAGTTTTTTAAAGGAGAGTGGGAGTATGGAGTCTGCAGGGGGCATCGACTATACCCCGCTGTCATTGGGGTTGCGCCACTACCTGGCGCAGAAACCGGCCACCTATGGGGTCTACTGCCGGGAGCTGAATACGGGTCAGAGCTTCGGAATCAACGAGGACGACCTGTTCGTTCAGGCGAGCTGTCTGAAGATAGCTTACGTGCTCTATCTTTACGAGCAGGTGGCTGCCGGACAATGCATGCTGGAGCACCGGCTAACCTATCGGGAAAGCGAAGACTTCAGCGACGGCTCGGGCTACCTGCAGTACATTGCGGAGGATGGCGACCGCTTCACCCTGCGGGCCCTGGCCGCTGTGGCGATCACCCTGTCGGACAATATCGCCTACCGGATGATCAAGCGCTTTCTCGGCCCGGAAAAAGTCCTGCGCCATATGCAACTGCTGGGGGCAGATCATCCCCAGCCCAACGGTGAACACTATACGACCCCCCGGGACATGGGTTGTTACCTCCAGGGGATCCTGGACTTTGCCGCCCGGGAGCCGGAACTGGGCTCAAAGATGCTGGAGGACATGGCCCATCCGGTCTGGCACTATGGTTTACCGTTTCTGCTCCCGGACCCGGTCCGAGTGGCCCACAAGGAGGGCGACCTGGAGGGAACGGCCAACGATGTCGGCATCATCTTCCTTCCGGGTCGCCCCTATTTGTTGACGATCCTCTCCAAGGAACAACCGGACATCAAAGCCAGCTTCCGGGAGATCGCCATGCTTTCAAAGATTATTTACGACTACCACGTGCAGGCAGGCACTGAAGCTTCGCCTCATTGATACCGAGTGCAACGCTAGGCTGCGTGGAAATTCTCACGAATCCCAGTTCAAGCTTCACCGATTGCTTCCCCCGCTCGGGCTTGCTTGACTTTTAGGGGGCCATCGCTCAGTGCATTCTGGTTCTTAAGCAATGTTCGGATATTCCGAAAACCACGAACTAACCTTATTTCTTTGGAGTTGTTGGACTCTTTCTGGCCCAGGATTAAGCGGCAGGGATGAGAGGATCGCTTCATGACCGCTTTTAATGCCGCGCGGCATCTCTGCTCAGGAGTTGCTTTAGCGTATGCAACATACCATTCTTCGTTCGGTAGATTATTCAATTCATGAGAATCTTTAAGTGATTCATAGCAGTCTAGCCTTAAACCCAACTTACAGACAACATATCTCTCCACCATTAAACCTTCATTGCGACTGGTAGAGTAACGGGGTAATGCAACTCTGACACCATCTTCGTTCCACCAGGCGTTGTTCTCGTGCTTCATTCCCATTACCTCAACTGCTACTAAAGCATCCATCTCGCGCCCAGCTTTTAGTTGATCAATGCGATCAGCATCCATCTTACACCCTTTATCCCTTTCTCCCGTATAAACAGCTCAGTTTGACTGCTTATGCCGTTTCCTTGGCCATCTGCTTGAGTTCCTGCAGGCTATCCCGCGCAAAATCCACCAGCATGGCCGCCTGATGACCCTTATAATGTAGAACTTTTAATAAGTACTCGTGCGCCTTTTTAATATTTCTCAACCTCTTGTTCAACTCACCGATTATATAGAGAGTCTGGAGTTCCATCGATGGAGTCAGAGACCGTTCCTCATAATAGAATTGCTCATATGCTTCGAGTGATTTTTGACGGGCCTGGATTGCCGAGTCTACCTCTCCCTGATTATCGAACAGCCACGCCAGGTTGAGCCAGGCGCTAGCAATGACATTGGAAGCCGCTTTAATTTGAGATAAACACTCGATAGCCAGCCTGAAGTTGTTAATGGCTCTAGTATCCTGATCCGACCCAAGAAGACCTGCGAAGATATCCTTTCTCTTTTCTATCGATGTGTTCAATGCGGATCTTTGAGAGGCGGTGAGTTCTGAAAAGTAATTTCTAAAATTGGCATACAGGCAGTAAGGACACACCCATACCTTGTAATGAATGGGTTCGATCTCCTCGAAGCGTGTTCTCATTTCAGTATCGTGGTTAAGCTGCTTTAGTTTTGAGTCGAACAATTTTATGGCCTTGAAATGCCCTCCACACACAGGGCACTGCACGTTCACGCTATAAGAATAAGCGTTGCCCTTCTGTTCGGCTGGAAGAATGCCGGGCTCAGCCTCTTTTTTCTCCTCTATGCTATCCATAATTCTGGCAGCAAGGGCCGGCTGAATCTCCTTCAATTTCTCATGGGTGACAAATAGCAACTCTGAGTTTTCGACGGCATAAGCAATGGTGTTGGATGCGATAACCCCTCCGGGACCCATCTCCTGCTGTTGCTCAGCTACGATTGTGTTTATTTTGCCCCGCAGGATCAAACATAATTTGTAAGGACTATCAAAGGTAATTCTGACGCCCACAATTACTTTTTTTATCAACACATCATTACCCATTATCAAGCGTCCTCTCCCTGAAGCTATTGGAGTTATCTTCGGCTCCTTGCCTGGTTATAACGAAAAACCCCTGTCCCGGGGTTGCCGAGAAAGGGGTATTACCTCTTCTCTCACTGGCAACCCGACTGTCATAGCCTATTGGCTTTAGACTCGTGGCTTTGCGTCCCCGGCTTTCACCGGGTTTGCCTTTTACGGTGAATATAGATTGCCAATTAATTCTTCACTAAATCGATTAACTCCTGCTTTATATATAAATTTCGTACTGGAGTCCTATGATCTTACAACCCCATAATATTTATTCAAAACCAGGAGAGATTGTCGACCTGACTGGCAACCAGGATACGCGCCTACGCATACCGCTGGCTGACCTTATAGCCCACTCTCTCTTACAGGACTGTGGTGGCCCCCTTGTAGATTAGCCCGCGCATGCTGTCCACCGTTACGGTGCCTCCCTCGTGCAGGATCTCGGTGGCGCCCCCCACACCCACGACCACCGGTATGCCCAGATTGATGCCAACAACCGCAGCGTGTGAGGTCAGGCCGCCCTCCTCGGTAATAATGGCGCCCGCCTTCTGCATGCCGGGAATAAAATCCCGGTCGGTGTTGATGGCCACCAGGATGTCGCCGGTGCTCATCTTGGACTTGGCATCCTCCGGTTTCTTACAGATGCGCACCTTGCCCACTACTGCCCGGTTGCCGATGCCCGCCCCACGGGCCAGAACCTCTCCCACGATATGCACCTTCAGTAAATTGGTCAATCCCGCCACGCCGACCGGCACCCCGGCAGTGATCACGATCAGGTCGCCGCATTTGATCAGTCCCTTGGCCAGACTGATGTCTACCGCTTCCTTGATCATCTGGTCGGTATTGTTGATCATCGGGGCCAGGAGCGGCTGTGCCCCCCAGACCAGGCACAACTTGCGGAGCACCAGTTCACTGGGGGTGACCGCCACAATCGGAGCCTTTGGCCTGTACTTGGACACGTTGCGGGCTGTGAACCCTGACTTGGTAGAGGTGATAATGGCCGCCGCTCCCAGGTCCTGGGCGGTGGTGCAGGTGGCATAGCTGATGGCATCGGTGATGGTGGGGCCGGCAGAAGCTGCCCGCTGCTGCAGCAGTGCGGCGTAGTTTAGCGACTCCTCGGTGCGCACGGCGATCCTGGCCATGACCCTGACCGCCTCCACCGGATATTTGCCGGCTGCGGTCTCCCCCGAGAGCATCACCGCATCAGTGCCGTCCAGGATGGCGTTGGCCACATCGCTGGCCTCGGCACGGGTCGGCCGCGGGTTGTGGATCATCGACTCCAGCATCTGGGTGGCCGTGACCACCGGTTTGCCGGCGTGGTTGCACTTGCTGATGATCACTTTCTGCATCAGAGGGACTTCTTCGGGGGAGACCTCCACCCCCAGATCCCCCCGGGCGACCATCACCCCGTCGGCTACCTTGATGATCTCCTCCAGGTTATTAACGCCCTCTTTGTTTTCAATCTTGGCAATGATATGGATATCCGCGTCCCTGGCTTCCAGCAGGCGCCTGATAGCAATCACGTCTGCAGCCTGGCGCACGAAGGAAGCGGCGATAAAGTCGACCTGGTTCTCGATCCCGAAGTTGATATCGGCGATATCCTTGCCGGTCACTGCCGGAAGGTCTAGGTGGATACCGGGCAGATTGACCCCCTTCTGATCGGTCAACTCACCGCCAAATAGTACCTCGCAGAGAACGTCCGGGTCGTGAGACTCCAGTACCTTGAGCCCGATATTTCCGTCGGCCAGGAGAATGGTGCTGCCTGGCAGCGCAGCCTGAGGCAGACCCTTATAGGTGACTGAAATCCTTCTCTCATTCCCCACGATCTCCTCGGTGGTCAGGGTGACCCGGGCTCCATCCCGCAGATTGGCCTTACCCCCCTGGAGCATCCCGATGCGAATCTCCGGTCCCTTGGTATCCAGCATGATGGCCAGAGTTTTATCCAGCTCCGCCGCTGCATACCGCAGGGTGGCCAGGCGGGCGGCGTGTTCCTCATGGGTACCGTGGGAAAAGTTCAGGCGCGCCACGTCCATGCCGGCCATGAGCAGTCCCTTGATGATCTCCGGGGAACCGCTGGCAGGTCCAATGGTGCAGACGATCTTGGTCTTTCTCATCAAGTCCTCCTTCCTGACGGCGCCTGCTCTATTTATCTACTTAAATAGACAGGATCCCGGCTAGCTCGTAGAGCTTCAGATCCAACTCCCGTTTTTGCTGCAGCACTTCTTCAAGGCCAACCGCTACTAGTTCCCGGGCTTTGATACCGACCATCTTGCCGGCCTCTCCATTGATGATCAGTTCCACCGCCCTGGCACCCATACGACTGGCCAGCAACCGGTCAATGGCGGTAGGAGCGCCGCCGCGCTGCAGGTGCCCCAGGATCGTCACCCTGGTCTCATGTCCAGTGCGTTGCTGGATCTGTTCGCCGATCTCCAGTCCGCTGCCGGCCCCCTCGGCGACAATGATAATGCTGTGCAGTTTGCCCCGGCTGACACCCCGGTCGAGCTTGAAGATAATCTCATCGATATTGTAGGGCATCTCCGGTATCAGGATCGACTCGGCGCCTCCAGCCAAGCCGGCATTGAGGGCGATCTGGCCGGAGCTGTGGCCCATCACCTCTATGATGAAGGTGCGCTCGTGGGAGGTGGCAGTGTCTCTGATCTTGTTGATGGCATCCAGCACGTTGTTGAGTGCGGTGTCAAAGCCAATGGAGTAATCGGTGCCTTCCAGATCATTGTCGATGGTGGCCGGCACTCCGACTACCGTTACACCGTGATGGGCCAGTTCCAGTGCCCCCCGAAAGGAACCGTCCCCGCCGATCACCACCAGCCCCTCGATCCCCTGTTCCTGGAGGCAGAGTACCCCTTTTAGCAGGCCTGATTCAGTTTTGAATTCCTCGCAACGGGCAGTGTGCAGTATCGTTCCGCCTCGCTGGATGATGTCGCCCACCGATCTGAGGCTGAGCGGGATGAACTCCTTTTTCAGCAGGCCGCAGTACCCGCGCTGAATGCCGACGACCTCCAATCCCTGGTAGATCGCCATGCGCACTACGGCCCGCACAGCGGCATTCATGCCCGGAGCGTCGCCACCGCTGGTCAAGACTCCAATCCGATCCACTGAACGCATTGAGTCCACCCTTCTACAGAATGCAGGCATTTTTCAACCCACCACGCCCGCGCCCACCAAGCGGGCACCCGGCGGGCGCAGCACCCGGTACCCGGAAGCTTCAGAGCCTGCATCTGTTGTTTATCCGATGGCTAACCGCCACTACGACTCCTGCCTCTAAGGTAGGATATAAGTGGCGCTAAGCCGGGTGCCCGGTACCCGGGCGGGATAAGTCAACTAACCTTCAGTTGGGGTTAAAACCCCACCTGAAGTAAGTTTCCTTTATTGTTCCCTACTTGGGTTCACCTATGCTGCGGATGCGCTTCCAGCGCAGTTCGACCAGAGTGTCCCGGTCAATCTGTTGTAGCGCCTGCAAGATCTGCCTAAGTTCCTGTCGCAGGTTGACAGCGGTTCCCTGAGGATCCCGGTGGGCTCCGCCCAGGGGTTCGGGTACGACCCCGTCGATCAACCCCAGTCTCAGGAGTTCCGAAGCGGTCATTTTCATGGCTTCAGCCGCTTGAGGAGCCCGACTGGCATCCTTCCAGAGAATTGCCGCACACCCTTCGGGGGAGATTACGGAGAAAACTGCATTTTCCATCATCAGCAGGGCATCCCCGACCCCTAGGGCCAGGGCCCCGCCACTGCCGCCCTCACCAGTGATTACGGCAATCAGGGGAGTTTTAAGCTGGGCAAAGGCGTAGAGGTTGCCGGCGATCGCCCAGGCCTGGCCGCGCTCCTCGGCATCGATGCCAGAATAGGCACCGGGCGTGTCTATGAAGGAGATCACCGGGCGGCGGAATTTGGCCGCCTGCTGAACCAGGTGCAGGCATTTGCGAAAGCCTTCCGGATGGGTCATCCCAAAGTTCCGGGCCAGGTTCTCCTTGGTATTGTGGCCTTTCACCTGCCCGATCACCGTCACCGGCCGGCCCTCAAACTTGCCGATACCACCTACGATAGCGGGATCGTCTCCGAATAGCCGGTCGCCGGACAGAGGCAGCCAGTCGGTGAACAGCATCTTTATATAGTCCAGGGTGTTGGGACGCTCTGCATGGCGGGCCAACTGAGTGCGCTGCCAGGGCGTGAGGTTCTGATAGATCTCCTTCTTGAGATCCAGGGCTCGCTTTTCCAGGCTCTCGATCTCGACGCCGAGGTCGATCCCCTTTTCACCCGTATAGGTCTTCAGTTCCTCAATTCTATTTTCTAATTCTACCAGTGGTTTTTCAAAATCCAGCAGCATCTTTGACAGCCAAACCGCCTTTCCAAAAAAACAGTTGTCCCGATCAGGAGTTCACACTGATGCCCGGCTGTGATCCGGAATGAAGCGAGAGAATGTGCGCCAGCACCGCTTGCATCTCCTGCCGCGGCGCCACCAGGTCGATCAGGCCGTGCTTGAGGCAAAACTCGGCAGTTTGAAAGTCAGGGGGGAGCTTCTCATTCAGGGTCTGCTCTGTTACCCTGCGACCGGCAAATCCGATCAGGGCGCCGGGTTCAGCGATGATGATGTCCCCGAGGGCGGCAAAACTGGAGGTGACCCCTCCGGTGGTGGGATCGGTCAGCACAGAGATATATAGAATTCCGGCCTCATTCAGCCTGGCAATTGCCGCGCTGGTTTTGGCCATCTGCATCAGTGAAAAGACCCCTTCCTGCATCCGGGCTCCGCCGGAGGCGGAAAAGAGCAGCAGTGGAAGTTTTTTCTGAATGGCGCCCATGACCAGCCTGGTGATCTTTTCACCCACTACGCTCCCCATGCTGCCCATGATGAAATGAGGTTCGAGCACACCCACCACCACCGGCCAGCCCAGGATCCCGCCCTCGCCGGTAAGGATGGCGTCTCGCAGGCCTGTAGCCTCCTGGGCACTGGACAGCTTAGCCTGATATTCAGGGAAGGATAGGGGATCAATCGCTTCTAGACCCGCGTCCCACTCCTGGAAACTGTCCTCATCAAGAGTGATGGCCAGGCGTTCCGGGGCGCTCAACCGAAAGTGATGACCGCACTTGCCGCATACTTCGAGGTTTTTTTCCAGTTCACGAACGTAGAGAATCTCTCCACATTCCGGGCACTTGATCCACAGGGTTCCCTTATCCTGGGCTACGGTATCGGCGTGCACCGTGATATATTTCTGTTGCTTGCGGAATAGGTCCTTAAACAAGTTCAGTCACTCCTTACCTCGCCCTGGGGCCCATCCCTACCAGTATCGGATCTTCATATAGATCGACAGCCCTTGGGGAAGTTGCTGATCAATTCGTGTCGACTTCGTCCATAATCTCGTGTGCTGACTCCGCTTCCGATTCCGGAACGAGCACTTCGACAGCACCACCATCACCGAATTGAGGGATGCCGGCCGATCGCAACATGACCAGCAAGCCCTCCGCACTCAATATATCTTTGATTATTTCAGCATTGGTACGGTTTGACGCAATATATACAACTGTCCACACCCGACGTTCCTCCCCATGTCCAATCTGGCGGCAGATAGAGTTTCGACCTGGTAGAGAAGGATTCCTCTTAATAAATCTAAACTATTCGACAGCGGTATCGATGCATCCGAATTGCGTATAAATGATCGCCTTGCCCCTGATCTTCATGGCCGATGTATTTTCGGTAAACTGGGCCAGCATGATCTCTCCCTTGTCCAGCTTCTCCGTATGGCTGAGCTTAGTGTCCCGGCCGCGGGTGAGGCCAATCAGGGTCACCCCGTTCTCCAGCGCCTTGATAGCGATGTATTCGGACCGCACATCATTGTCTTCCATCAACAAACCCTCCTTGAATTCCTCATTATACCATGTTTTACTGATACTTCAAAATTATCCGATAGCTAACCTTCCCTAATACCCCCGCTTCTTTAAGCGGGTAGTATAAGGGACGCTAAGCCGGGTGCCCGGGTGGGGCGGGATCGGCTTAACTAAGCATCAGGTGGGGTAAAACCCCATCTGATGCAAGTTTCGCTTTATGTATCTCAGACTGCGGTGGCCACAGCCGGTGTAGACAGCAGTTCTGACTCCTTTTCATGAATAAAACAGGAGCCCGGCCCGCATAACGCTTCTATCTGGAAACAAAGTTCCGGATTGGCATCGACCCAGAAAGAGGCATCGGTTCTGATCAGCTTCTTCTGCCGTACAAAGTAGAGCAGTGCCGGGGTTAATCCGTGGTGCTGGATAAAGAGCACCCGCAGCCTTTCAATCACCTCCGGGTTACCCGCTAGGGGGTTGATCCGGATATACAGGACGTGGTCGGCTCGGGCCGCCGGCTTCACATCCAGGGGAGAGATCTCATCCGCGAAAATCCGGTAGCTCTCTTCCTGCTGGCTCACCCTGCCGGTGACCAGCACGACGGCGTCATCCTCGGGCGGGTGAAAGTTTCTACCATTATTCTTTTGGATATAAACTATTTCCACGCTGCCTCCAAGGTCTTCCAAGGCAAAGCTGATCTTGCCATCACCCCGCCTGGTGGTGCCCCGCTTCAGACCAGAGACGATCCCGCCCAGGGTCACCCGGTCGCCATCCTTGCACTGAGAGATCTCGTCGATAGAAAGGGTAGTGCGCCCCGCCAGAATATCCTTTGAGCCTTCCAGGGGATGCCCGCTCACGTAGAAGCCGAGCACATCTTTCTCATGGGCCAATAATTCCCGGGGTGGATACTCCGGAATCTCCGGCAGTAAGCGTTGGACGAAACCGGTGCCGGGCTCATCCAAAATGTCAAACAGGGAGACCTGGCCGTTGGCCTGGGCCCCCAGATCCCGGCGGTTGGCCTGGGCAGTCTCCATGCAGTCATCGAGCACCGCTACCAGTTGCGCACGGTGCGCCTGCAGCGAGTCGAAGGCTCCACACAGGATCAGGCTCTCCACCACCCGCTTGTTGACCTGGCGCAGGTCCACCCGCTGGCAGAAGTCATCCAGGGAATGGAAGGGGCCGCCTGTCTGGCGAGCCTCGATGATCGCCGCCACCGCCCCCTCGCCCACGTTCTTCACCGCTCCCAGGCCAAACCGGATCCTGGTCTCTCCGATCACGGTGAAGTTGGTCAGGCTCTCGTTGACGTCCGGGGGCAAGATTTCGATATTCAGCCGCCGGCACTCCTGGATGTAATAGGAGACCTTGTCGGAGTTGGTGCGGATGCTGGTGAGCATGGCTGCCAGCAGGGCCACCGGGTGATTGGCCTTAAGGTAGGCGGTCTGATAGGCGATCAGGGCATAGGCGGCAGAATGGCTCTTGTTGAAGCCGTAGCCCGCGAAGTTCTCCATCAGGTCGAAGATCGACCCGGCCGTCTTGGCATCGATCTGGCGCTCGCCCGCTCCCTTGACGAAGCTCTCGCGCATCTTGGCGAGCGCCTCCGGCTTCTTCTTGCCCATCGCCCGCCGCAGGGAATCTGCCTGGGCCATGCTGAAACCGGCCAGATCGCTGGAGATCTGCATCACCTGCTCCTGGTAGAGAATCACCCCATAGGTCTCGCTCAGGATCGACTCCAGCACCGGGTGCATATACTCCACCCTGGTCTGTCCGCTCTTGCGGCTGATAAAATCGTCCACCATGCCGCTCTTGATGGGGCCCGGGCGGTACAGGGCAACCAGGGGAGTCAGGTCCTCGAAGCGCTGCGGCTTCATGTTTCTGAGGATGTGGCGCATGCCGGAACTCTCCAACTGGAACACTCCCACGGTCTCGCCGGTGCTCAGCATCTCGTAGGTGCGGAGATCATCCAGGGGCAGGTGGTCCAGGTCAATTCGGATCTGCTTTGTATCTGCAATGATCTTCAGGGCGCCGTCGATCACAGTCAGGGTGCGCAGTCCCAGAAAATCCATCTTTAACAAGCCGATCTTCTCCACGGCCTCCATGGGAAACTGCGTGGTGATGGTGTCACCGGTGCGCTGCAGCGGCAGGTAGCTGGTCAGGGGATCCCTGGTGATCACCACACCGGCGGCATGGGTGGAGGCGTGACGGGGCATCCCCTCGATGGCTTTAGCCAGGTCCAGGAGTTGCCGCACCTCCTGATCCTCGTCGTAGAGTTGCTTTAACTCCGGCGAGGTCTCCAGCGCCCGCTCCAAGGTGACCCCCAGCTCTTCCGGTACGAGCTTGGCGATCCGGTTGACCTCGGCCAGGGGTACATTGAGCACCCGGCCGACGTCGCGGATGGCGCCCCTGGCCTGCATGGTGCCAAAGGTGATGATCTGGGAGACGTGGTCGGACCCATACTTGTCCACCACGTAATCGATCACCTCGCTCCGGCGCTCGTAGCAGAAGTCGATGTCGATGTCCGGCATGGTGATCCGTTCCGGATTGAGAAAGCGCTCGAAGATGAGGCCGTATTTCAAGGGGTTGAGGTCGGTAATGCCGAGCGTATAGGAGACCAGCGACCCAGCAGCCGAACCGCGGCCGGGGCCTACCGGGATCCCGTTCCGGCGCGACCAGTTGATGAAATCCTGCACGATCAGGAAGTAGCCGGCAAACCCCATCTGACGGAGCACCTGCAGTTCATAATCCAGGCGTTCCCGGGCCACCGGGGTAATATTCCCTTGAAAGCGCCGCTGCATGCCCTCCTCGCAGAGCTTGCCCAGATATGAATCCAGGTCCTCCCCCTCGGGGACCTGATACTCGGGCAGATACAGGTGGTTGAAATCAAACTCCACCTGGCACCGCTCGGCAATCTCCAGAGTCCGGCTCAGGGCCTCCGGGTCATCGGGAAATGTCGCATACATTTCTGCGGCTGACTTCAGGTAGAATTCCTGGGATTCGAAGCGCATCCGGTTCTCATCCTTGATCGTCTTGCCGGTCTGGATGCAGAGCAGCGCATCCTGGACCGAGGCGTCCTCCTTGCGGACGTAGTGCAGGTCGTTGGTGACCACCAGGGGAATGTCCAGGTCCCGGGACAGCTCCCGGAGGCCGGCATTGACCGGGCCCTGTTCCGGCAATCCGTGGTCCATCATCTCCAGGAAAAAGTTGCCCCGCCCGAAGATCTCCTGGTAGGCGCCCGCCGCCTCCCGGGCCTTTTTAACGTCCCCCGCCATCAGGTCGGTCTGAATCTCCCCTGCTAGGCAGGCGCTCATAGCGATCAGGCCCTGGCTGTGCTGCGCCAGCAATGACCGGTCCATCCTGGGCTTGTAGTAGAAGCCCTCCAGGTGCGCCGCCGAGACCAGCTTAAGGAGATTTTTGTAGCCGGTCTCGTTCTCAGCCAGCAGTAGCAGGTGATACTGTGATGAATCCACGTGAGGCGTTCTGTCGAAGCGGCCGCGCGTGGCTACATAGGCCTCGCAACCGATGATCGGGTGCACCCCATACTCTTTGCACAAACGGTAGAATTCTACCACCCCGTACATGACCCCATGGTCGGTCAGGGCCAGGGAAGACATGCCCAGAGCGGCAGCGCTCTTAACCAGATCCTTGAGCCGGGCTGCCCCGTCCAACAGACTGTATTCACTATGATTATGGAGGTGCACAAAATCCTGGATCACTCTTTCTCCTCCGATTTCCCCTAAATAATCAAAGTTATATTTTTGTATGGATCTGCTCGATCCAGTTGGAAGGCAGACATCCACCTAAACCTCGTTCACCACCAGGCCAACAGGCGGGCAAAGACCTTCCAGGTAAGCTGCCAGGTCGGCGAAGGTACCATGGTAGTCCGCCTGAATGGGCAAACTTTTAGTATTGAGGAGCCAGTCCTCCACCAGAAATGTCTTTATGCCCAGGTCACTGGCGATCAGATCCTCCTCCACGTCATTTCCGATCATCAGGCACTCCTCAGCAGCAAGCCCTAACAGTCCGAGCACCTCGATATAATACTGGATGTTTGGTTTGCAGAAATGCGTGTTTTCGTAGGTAGTAATCAGCGCATACGGCATGTCGTCGATCTCCAACCAACGCAACCGCTCCCTGATGGCCTGCTCTGGAAAAACTGGATTGGTGGCGATCGCCACCTGAAACCCCTTTTGAAACAGACCTTCCATCATCGGGCGGGCTAATGGATTCGGAAGGGTGACCTGTTTGAGGGCGGTGAATTCCCGTTCGTAGAACTCTTTGAACATCGGCTCCAGGACCTGGGCGGGGATATCGACCTGGGCCATGAAGTAAGACCAGAATACTTCCCTGTTAGTGCGGCTCGGGTCGCAGTCCCTGACCATCATCGCAGTTCCGTGAAGAACATCCCTGACCAGCTTATCGGGCTGCAGGAGGTGGGCGAACTTGCGGGTAACGGCATGAAAATAAGCCTTGACAAAGACATTTAGGTCCATCGGCAGCAGTGTGCCGTCCAGATCAAAGAGAAGGGCCTTGTACACGACCGTTCCTCCCGATAGCTCCCGCAACGATTCTTTGGCTTCAGTTTAGCATAACCTGCCAGGCAAGACAAGCAACCACCAGCGCTGGCCCCGCTCAAAATCAAACCCTGCCCCCCATAAGAGACAGCCCTACATACCGATGATGTAGATTGCATCTGTCGTCATCCTTTATTTTCTGAGGCGCCCTTTGATATAACGAAGACCGGACAAAATAGATAACAAAGTAAACTAAAAAGGGGTAGAGCCGTTATGCTCTTCCCCATTTTTATTCAACTGGTCGGGATGACAGGATTTGAACCTGCGACCTCACGGACCCGAACCGTGCGCTCTAGCCAAGCTGAGCTACATCCCGAGCAACTCGCAACCACTATTGTAATGTTTTTATGTGGAGTCGTCAAGCAAACAACACTATCAAAAGCGGCGTTGTCAGCAAACAACACTTTTAAATGGCGTTGTCGGTATACAATACTTTTTAAATAGCGTTGTCGGTATACAACACTGTTAACAAGCTACCGGTGCAGGAAGACTAGGATCAGCACCAGGACTCCCAGCAGCAGGCGGTACCAGACGAAGGGAAGAAAGCTCTTGCTTTGGAGGTAGCGAAGCAGGAAGCCGATACTGGCCATGCCGGCCAGGGCCGAAACGATGACACTGATCCCAAAAGTGAGGTTGAGCATTCCCGGTGTCTTCAATAGATGCGGCACTTCGACCAGTCCGGCGCCCAGGATGATCGGGGCCGACAGCAGGAAGGAGAAGCGGGCTGCCGCCTCCCGGGTCAGACCAGAGGCCAGTCCGGCGGTCATAGTGATCCCGGAGCGCGATACACCCGGAATGATGGCTATGGCCTGGGAGAGGCCGATCAGCAGGCTCGACCCCAAGCTGACTCGTTCGATCTTCAGGCGTTTGATGCCCCATTGATCAGCCCAGTAGAGTACCAGGCCCATGAGGATCAGCATGACAGCGATCAGGATCGGGCTCCGCAGGGCGGTATCCGCCTTCTTCTCCAGCAGCAGACCGAAGATGGCGCCCGGGATTACCGCCACAACCAGATACCAGAACAGGCGGCTCTCGACGGTCGAGCTTTTCCCCAGTCTGCCGAACGCCGCGGCGATCAGTTTCACCCAATCCTGCCAGAAGAAGATCAGCACGGCCAGAAGGGTGCCCATATGCAGGGCCACATCGAATGACAGGTCAAAATATTTCGGGTCCCATCCAAACAACCAGGGCACTAAAACCAGGTGGGCGGTGCTGGAGATCGGCAGAAACTCTGCCAGTCCTTGTACCAGCCCCATGATTATCGCCTGCAAAACAGTCACGTCAGTCCCTCCCAAATTGTCTCGGCCTCTGCCGTCAAATGTCAAATGCCAGACACTTAAGCATTTTACCATAGAGAATGCGACAGAAATGATATTTTAACGGATGCGGCGCACGCTGCTCCGGCCCTGGGACATCTCCACCAGGTAGGCAATGTCGGCGGAATCCGCCAGGTGCTGGTTGTGGGAGACCATGATGATCTGCCGTCCGAGGCTCTGGCTGAAGCTCTTCAGAAACTGGGCCACCTGGGGCGCATACTCCTCCGAGACGTGCTTGGCCGGTTCATCCAGGATTACCGGGCCGCCAAGACCCACCTGCGGCGGATTCCCCTGCGGATGAAAGGCGTGCAGCAGCGCCAGGCGCAGGGCCAGAGAGATCACATCGACGACTCCCCCGCCCCGGGCATCCTGCGGTGCCGTCTCCACCCGCAGATCCCCGCCATAGCTAGAGCAGACGTAAAACTCCGCCTCGGGCCGGTCGCGTTTGTCCTCGATCACCACCTTGAAATCCAGGTCGCCGCCGAAGACGAACTGCAGGGCCTGAGTGACCATGAACTCCACCTGGCGCCGCCCCTGCTCCCGGGCGTGCCGGGCCGCCTCCTGCAGCAGCAGGCGCACCCTCTCCAGGCGCTCGGTTGCCGCCCCGACCTCGGACAACCGCTGGTCCTGGGCCACCTTATCCTGGAGCAACTTCATCTCCTCGCCGCGCTGTTGATGGTAGACCGCCTTCACCCGCGCCAGCGATTTCCTGAGATCGTCAAGCTCGACGCTCACTGCGGCCGTTCCTTCTCCAGCAGGTCCCAGGGGATCAGCTGGTCCGCCTCCGCCAGCAGCCGGTCCATCTCCTCTTTCAGAGCGGCAATCTTCTGTCCCAGTTCCTCCGGCTTGACCCCGTATTCCGCCGCCTTCTGGTACAGCTTCTCCCGTTGCTGCTCCAGCATCTCCTTCTGGCTGAGCGCCCGCGAACGCAGATCCCGGGACCGGCGCAGCGCCTCCTTGAGGCGGCTGATCTGCTTCTCGTACTGGTCTTGTTCCTTTGGCCCCTGCACTGCCATTCCTCCCTATGCCATGAACTTGACTATTCCCACATCGGTCCTAAATCAGTCTGAACCCTGGCCAGAAAACTGGCAAAAGATCAGCCAGTGAACGCGGGGACGGTTCTCGCGCTCACCCGTGTTTCATTGGTATTCGGACAGGGCACGCTCCACCGTATCCGGCGTCAATTCGCCGAAGCAGACCGGGCACCGGCCAAGCTGCGCCAGCAGCCGCCGGTAGTCTGACAGCAGTTGCTCCATCTCCTGACGGTAACGCTCCGCCGCCAGGGTCGTCCCCTGATACTTGCGATCTTCATCCTCCCAATCCCGTTCCAGCTCCTGCAGGTTATGCAGACTCTGCGAGGCTGCGCCGGCATTCGTCAGGCTAGAGTCAGCCTGCTCCAGGTGTTCGGTGCGGGCGGCAATGTTGTTAACGCCTTGCAAGGAGCCTGTTACCGCCGACAGCTCCTCGGTTGCCCGCCTCAACTCTGACCACTGGCGGCACAACTGTTCCGCCTGCTGCCACAGCTCCTCGGCAACAGGCATGGGAGCGGTCAGGGTGAAGATATGCTCAACTAGGTGCAGGGATTGCGTTATCGTCGATAATTCACCAGAGGCCTGCGATAGCGCCGACCACTGCCTGTAAAGTTCTTCCGTCTGCTGCCTGATCGCCTCGGCGGCGGGGACGGGAGCGGTCAGGTCTGAGATTCGTTCGGCCCGCGCCAACTGCCCGCAGGTCTGGGAGATCTCCCCCTCCAGCTGGGCCAAGCTCAGGCAATCCCCGAACAAGATTGGCAAGTTCTCCATCCGCTGTTCGGCATCGCCCAACCGGGCCAGGGAGGCAAGCCTGCCCCTCGTCATCTCGAGTTGCCGGCCTACCTGGGACAGCTCGGAGGCGATGGCCGACAGGTTTCGGTGGTCAGTGGACGCGGCTTCCAGGTCTCGCGCCCGCTCCTCGGCCTGATCCAGGGAGGCAAGGGCTGCCAGTAGGCAGCCGGTATCCAATAAGGCGCTGGATACATCCCGCCACTGGCGCTGCAGTTCTTCCATGGCAGCGATGGTTGTCGTGATCGCCTCGATCCGCGCCACTTTCTCATCCAGGCTCTTGATGGCGGTCTCCAATGCCGGCAGGTGGGCATAGTGCTCCAGGGCCGCCTCCAGGCCGGCCAGACGGTCAGTCAACTGCCCGTCCTCTTCCCGCAGGCGGTGGAGGTCGGTGCCGGTCGATTTCTGGGCCCAATCCAGGATATGGACACCGCCCAGTTGGCCGATCACCTTGGCCCTGACGGCGCCGTTTTCTGACAACAGGAAGGGCCCTTCCAACTGGCCGCCAAAATTCAGCTCCACCCTGTTGCGTTCATCGACCTGCACCTTTCTGATCTCTGAGGCCTGCACGATCTCCAGGGGGATCTCGTTGTTGAAGCCCTCGAAGACCAGTTCCTGTTCGCCCGGGCGCTGCAGGATATACTGGTTGCTCTTGCCGGAGGCGTTCCGCAGGCGGGTGATCTTGGTGCCGTCCTCGAGTTCCACGGCGACGCGGCAGGAGTTGGCCCCCACCCGGATAAAATTGGCCCCGCGGGGTTCGTTGTAGAAGAGCCAGCGCAGCGCCCGGACCAGGGCTGATTTGCCGAAATCGGAGGGCCCGACGATCACGTTCAGACCGGGGCCGAAGCTGACCTCCGAGTGTTCGTGTGACTGGAAGTTGTCCACGATCAGCTTTTGCAAACCGCTCATCCCTCATTCTCCCCCCGGGCCATGGCCTCTTCGGCGAGACCGATGCGCCGCAGCGCCTCTTCCCTGATCCCCTGCTCCAGTTGCTCATTGTGGGCGATCTCCTCCACCAGCAGCCGTACGTCAGCCCGCTGGTAGGATCCGGCCGCCTTGACCTCTGCCAGGTAGCCGGCCAGGCGCTCCTCCCGGAAGGAGGCCTCCTCCTGCCGGCTGCGGTCGAGCACGTCCACACCCGGAGGGGCGCTCTGCAGCCTGATCTTTTCATAGCTAGGGCGACTGCCGCCGAGTTCGATATAGACCACCTGCACCGGCCGGCTCAACTCCAGTGGGTGGTTGGAGAGGCGTGCCAGAGCGCCGGGGTTGAGGAAGTACTTGCCGTCATGTTCGGCATCCGGAAACCCCAGGTGGTTGTGGCCAGCCAGGGTAAAGTCCGCCTCGGTCTCCCAGATCTGTTCGATCAGAGTATAGCTGGCGCCAGGAAAAACCGCCCGGTCGAGCAGCATGCCGTGCACCATGTGGATGGCGTAATCACAGTCCCTTTTTTCTACTATATAGTCATGGTGCGGATCGCGCTGGCAGTGATCCATCTCGAAGTGGTAGCCCCGCCCGGTAAGCTGCAGCCGGAGGCCGTTCTTTTCCAGGTAAACCGGTTCCCGGCCGATCATCCGGACGATCCCCAGCCGGGCCGCCAGGCCCAGCATGGTGCGGGGCAGTGTCTCGGCGTTGTTGCCGAACAGGTCATGGTTCCCGGCGATGATGTAGACCGGCGCCGGGAACTGCTGGTAGATCTCCAGAAAGTCGGCGCAGACGCTGATGGCCGGCGCCGGTACGTCGTAGAAATCCCCCCCGTGCAGGATGTAGTCCACCTCCCGCTCACGGGCGATGGCTGCCACCTCCCGCAGCTTGGCAGCCAGGGTGGCGGGAAAGTTGTCCTTGCGGTTAGTCGGGGTCGTCCCCCGCTTGTGGTCATCGGTCAGAAATAGCAGGCGCATGCTAATCCTCTTCTCTGAAAGAAGAACTGATGGCGTAGCTCGGGCCGAAAGGCCCTGCAGTTTTCTCCAGCCTGCCGGCAGCCGCGAACTCCTTCAGCCACTCCTGTACCTCATCGAAGGTTACCGGACGGTGGAGGCCGCGTTCGAAATCAGCCAGGTAGAGGGTGATCTGGGCGGCCTCCAGGGGCAGGCAGCCGGCCAGGAGATGCCAGACCTCAGGCCGCAATGCCCCGAACCCCTCCTCCAGCTCGGTAAAAGGGTTGACGGTGTGTGGGGCGCTGGTGCGGGCGCAGCGGATACGGACGGCCACGGTGCGGCCGACCACCGCCGAGGAGATAAAGGCGGTGCCGGAACTGAGGTAGGG
>Ga0187886_1000885_pt1 | contig 31046 bp, 31 predicted proteins | sample June2016WEW_20_1_FD_133001 | JGI IMG/M metagenome (GOLD analysis project Ga0187886, IMG submission 133001) | Peatland microbial communities from SPRUCE experiment site at the Marcell Experimental Forest, Minnesota, USA - June2016WEW_20_150 | ecosystem: Environmental > Terrestrial > Soil >...
CTATACTGTTCCCTATGGCAATTGAGGCACGAAAACGGGAAGGGGAATCCCCGAACAACCTGCTTTTCACGTTCACGAGGAAGATGAAACGGAGCGGCATCTTGAAGGAGGTGCGCTCGCGGAAGTTCCATGACCGGCCGGTGAGCCGGATCAAGCGCCGGCTTTCGGCGATCCACCGCGAGGCGAAGCGGACCGAGGTGGAACGGATGAAAAAACTCGGGCTGCTCGGCTAGTGTGCGATCCCCGCCGCGCAGCGGGGATTTGGTTTATAATAGAGACATGGCGCTTTTTCAAAAAATAAATGACGATTTGAAATCTGCGATGAAAGGCGGCCAAAAGGACCGCGTGGGGGTTTTGCGGTTCATGCTCGCGGGGGTCCAAAATGCGCAGAAGGAAAAAGGTGTGAAGCAGCCCGGCGAGGCGTTGACCGACGAGGAAGCGGTCGCGGTTTTGCAAAAAGAGGCCAAACGCCGGAAAGAGGCGATAGAACTTTTCCGGCAGGGCAAACGGGACGATCTGGTGAAAAAAGAAGAGGCCGAGCTTGCGATGATCTATGAATATCTGCCGAAGGAGCTTTCGGCGGCGGAGATCGAGAAGATGGTGGATGAGCTCAAGACACAAGGATTCAATGATTTTAATGCTCTTATGCGCGAGACAATGAAGCTTGTGAAGGGCCGCACGGACGGGAAGACGGTGGGCGATATCATCAAGAAAAAACTTGGGTAGGGCGTCTGCGGGGCGTTCCGCTCTTATGGATAAAAAACTTGCGCGGCTTGCAAAAAAGATTTTGAGGATCGTCGGAGGGCGTAATGCTGCAGTGCGCACCGCGGCTCTGGATGTTTTTTTGCTTCCCGATCGGGAGATCGCCGTGCTCAAACGCCGTTTTTTCAAAAAGAAGACCGAGCCCAATGTGCTCTCGTTCCCCGAGCCCCTGTGTTTCCCGCATCCCGAAACCAAGCGGCGCTATCTCGGCGAGATTTATCTGAACCGCGACTTATTGCGCCGTGATCCCGAGCGCGCCGCACCGCTTTTGCTGCACGGGATATTGCATTTGCTCGGCTACGATCACAAAAAGAAAGCCGGTGCCGCGAAAATGGAAAAATTAGAAAAGAACATCCTGCGCCGTTCCGGAAAAACATGAAGCCCCGGCGTTCGTGAACGAACGCGGGGGCTTCTGGAAGCCGGGCAATGCCCGGGATGAATCTTGTCGCCCACGGGGCGTCGGGTTACGGGAGCGATACCGTGGCGGTCTCGAGGCCTGCCTTCCCGAGGAGCGGGAACATCTCCCGATTCACGAGGTCCTCAAGTGCGGGGAACGCCTTGGCGACATCAGCGAGCAACGTCGTCAACCTCAGGTCTTTCGTCGGGAGGCCGCGCTGCACGCAGAACGCTCGTGCCCCTTCTAGCGCGAACCCGACGTATTTGTCTTCTCCGTCTTTTGGGTGATTGTTCTCGAAGACCATGAAGACCTCGTTGACGGGGGTCTCCAGAATACTGCAGGGTTTAATGACAACCTCGATTCGTCCGAGGTCCCGGTCAAACCACGCGAACGGCCGGAACTCCGGGCTGTCCGCAAACACACGACGGACAACGTCCCCCATCTCCGCGATGGTCAGCATCTGTTTCTTCCTCCTCTAGGAAGAAGTAAAGACGACGCAGGGACATTCGTCAATGCACAGTTGCGACCCCGCTCTTTTCCTCATAAAATAAAGCTATACATGAAGCTTAAGGGATTCTCCGGCGGCAATTTTGTGACGGGCCTGGATATCGGCACGTCTTCCATTAAGGTGGCGGTTGCGGAACGGCGTGACGGGAAACCGGCGCTCGTCCATGTGCAAAAAGTTCCCTGCTTCGGCATGCGGAAAGGCGCCATCGTTGAAATGAGCGAGGTTTCGCAGGCGGTCGCCCGCGCGCTCGCCGGCGTAAAAAAAATATCAAAAGCCGCCCTCAAAAACGTTTATATTTCCATCGGGACGCCGCAGGCGAAGATGCAGTCCTCGCGCGGGATCGTGGCGGTCTCGCGCGCCGATGCGGAGATCTACCAGGACGACATTGACCGCGCGGTGCGCGCCTCGCAGGCGGTGAACCTTCCCCAGAACCGCACGATCATCCATACGCTCACCAGGGAATTCGTTGTGGACGGCGTGGGGGACATCGTAGACCCCTTGGGCCTGTCGGGCAGCCGCCTTGAAGTGCAAAGCTTGATCATTGATGCGTTCTCGCCGCATATCAAAAACCTGATCCGCGTGGTGGAGCTCGCGAGCGGGGAAGTGAGCGGCCTTGTTTTCGGCCCGCTCGTCGCCGCGCGTGCGGCGCTCTCCAAGCGCCAGCGCGATCTGGGCACGGCGCTCGTGGACATCGGCTTCGGTACCACGGGACTTTCCGTTTACGAGGAGGGGAAGCTCGTCGGCGTCGCAAAGTTCCCGGTCGGCGCGGGAAGCATTTCAAATGATCTTGCGGTCGGCCTCAAGATCCCCGTTGATGCGGCAGAAGAGATCAAATTGCACTACGGCTACGCGTTTTCAAAAGACGTGAGCACGAAGGAATCCGTTGAGCTCAAGAAATTTTTGCCCGACGCAAAAAACACGGTTTCGCGGCGCTTTGTTGCGGAAATAATGGAATCGCGCCTTGAGGAGATTTTCGATCTTTTGAACGACGAACTGAAGCTGCTCCAAAAATTCGGCGAATTGCCGGGCGGCGTGGTGCTCGTTGGCGGCGGCGCGAAGCTCCCCGGCATCACCGACCTTGCAAAGCAGGAGATGAAGCTCTCCGCGCAGATCGGTTTTGCGCTTGACGACGAGTGGGAATCCGACGGAGGTTCTTTCAAAGAATTTTTGGAAGACCCAGAATTTGTGAGCGCCTTCGGCTTGGTGCTTTGGGGCGTGGACGGCGAAGGGTGGACCAAAGAAGGTTCCTCTCCAAGTTTCAGCTTAAGAAAGATCATCCGCTATTTCACGCCGTAGCCGGTTTTAGGCACGCAGTTCGAATCAGGGGAATGCAGCACGATCCAACGCTATGAAGATTTTCACATGGAACGTGAACGGGATACGGTCGATATTTAAGACCACGTTCCGTGACTGGCTTCAATCCAACGATCCCGACATAGTTTGTCTTCAAGAAATAAAAGCGGATTCCGAAGAGTTGGCGGAGGAGTTTTCCCAAATTGACGGCTATTATGCTTATTTCAACTCCTCTTCTTTAAAAAAAGGGCATTCCGGGACGGCTGTCTATACGAAAATAAAACCTGTTTTAGTAGAGACAAAGCTAGGGATTGAACGATTTGACGATGAGGGACGCTGTCTTAAGTTGATATTTAAGGATTTTATCCTGTTCAATTTTTATATTCCAAACGGTAGCAGGGACAAGCATGACATGCCGTACAAGCTGGAAGTCTATAAAAAGCTTTTTCCAGTCTTTCGATCGCTTGCGAACAAAAACACGATCCTTGCGGGAGATTTCAATATTGCGCATACGGAACTCGATGTTTACCATGCAAAACAGAATCAGAACAATACCATGTTCACTCCTGAAGAGCGGGAGCAAATCACCAAGCTTTTAAGTTTAGGATACGTTGACGCTTTCAGATACAAATATCCGGAGAAAAAGTCATATACTTGGTGGCCGTATATGAACAACCTGCGCGCGCGGGACATTGGCTGGAGGATAGATTATTTCTTTGTTGCCAAACCGCTTGAGCCCCTTATCAAAGATGCCTTTACCCAAAGAGAAGTTCTTGGGTCAGATCATGGGCCTTGTGGGATTGCCTTGAACAAATCCGCAGAGATTGCCGAACGACCGACCTATGCCAAAATAAAATCACCAGCAGAGCTTTTTTGAAAACCTGTCCGAGATTCGACATCGCCTAGATAGGCCAGCCGGATTTCATTAAAAAATTCTAAAATGTTTCTTGACGGTGACGGCCGATGCGCTATAATACCCTTGAGATGGGATAGTCTGTAATAGACGACGGACTAGTTCTCACTTTCCATGAGAAACGGCCACTTCGGTGGCCGCTTCTCATTTTATATCAAGCGTTTTTTAAGCTAATTTTAATCACCTTTTTGCTATGGTTCGTTCGCCGTGGATCATGGGGCCGTCGTCCATTACAGTTAGGATCTCATCTTTGGAAAGTGAGGAACCGGGTGCAAATCCCGGCGGCTCCACGGCACAGGAGGGCCTCTGCGAGGCCCTCCTGTTTTGGCCGTATCCACAGGTGGCACGCCAGCGGAAGATTTGTTATTATTGAATCAAATGGCCTCCTCCAAGAAGAAAGAAAAATTCCAGCCGCTCGCGACGAACGTCAAAGTGATCGGCATCGGCGGGGGAGGGGGGAACGCGGTCGCGCGGATGGCGCGCGACTTCATCCGCGGCGTTGATTTCGTCGCTATTAATACCGACCACCAAGATCTTGATCACTGCAACGTCAAACATAAATTATATATAGGGAAGGGGCTTACGAAGGGCTTGGGCACCGGCATGAACCCGGACCTTGGCAGGCAGGCCGCGGAAGAGAATCGTTCCGAGATCGGCGAGCTGGTAAAGGGGGCTGACCTTGTATTTATCGCTGCCGGACTGGGGGGTGGGACGGGCGGCGGTGCGGCACCAATCGTCGCGGAAGCCGCAAAGCAGGCGGGAGCGCTCACGATCGCGGTGGTCACAAAGCCGTTCGCCTTTGAGGGAAGCCAGCGCGAGCGAATCGCGGCGGAAAGCTTGATGAAGCTGAAGGATAAGGTGGATGCGCTTATTGTCGTGCCGAACGATAGGATCTTTACCGTGATCAGCAAAGATACGCCGATCGTAAAAGCGTTTGAGGCGATTGATGACATATTACGGAACGCGCTGAAGGGTCTTGTGGAGATCATCGCGATGCCTGGCATCATCAATGTCGATTTCGCGGATGTGAAAAATATCATGCAGGATGCGGGGGTCACGATCATCGGTGTTGCGACGGCGGGCGGGCAGGATCGCGCAGTGAATGCGGTGACCATGGCGCTTCACTCTCCGCTACTGGAGACGAGCCCCGAGGGCGCGAAGTCGGTGCTCTTGGGCATTTCGGGAGGTCGCGATCTGAAGATGACGGAGATCAACGATGCGGCGAAGATTGTCGCGCAGACCGCCGACCCCGGTGCACGCATCATCTTCGGCGCTTATCACGACCGGAGTTTGAAAAAGGGACAGATCAAGATAACGGTGATCGCTGCCGGCTTCAACGGCGGCCAGCCGACGGCGCTTTTCGGTGCGCACTATGAACGGCAGGCAGGATTCGGCGGCCGTCCGGCGGTCATAAGCTCGTCGACCGTTATGGAAACCTTTCCCGCAAAAAAGCCCCAAGCGGAGCGGACCGGCGCAGCAAGCGGAGCGGGCTCCAAGGAAACAGCAGGCCGCAGCGACCGCGATGCCGGCATTTTCTCGACTTCCGATGTTCCCCCCGCCGCAAAATCCGGGGCCCTGGCCGACCAGAAGTCCGGCAAGGAAAAGAAAGAAAAAGAAAACGACGCGTGGGACATCCCCGCGTTCCTCCGGCGGAGGAAAAAATAGCGGCGCGCAGCTATCGCTACAGCAGTTTTTTCGGCTCGCTTTCCTTGTCCAACTCGGCGCTCGCGCCGATTTTTAATATGTCTTTGTCTAGCTTTCCGAATTCCTTGTAGGCGGTGTTGTAGGCATTCGTCGTGGTCGTAAGGTGCGAGCCGATCTTCTCCAAATATTCTTCGTAGCGTTCCAAGTGGCGTTGTAGTTCGCCGACATTTTTCCGGATTTGCTCGGCGGACTTATTGATCTCCATCTGCCGGATCCCCTGAAGCGCCATCTGGAGATAGGCGTAGAATGTGGTGGGAGAGACGGGATAGACGCGCTTCTCCGAAGCGTATTGGATAAGGTCGCGTTCGGCTGCGGCGCCGATTTTGTTTATAAGAAGATCGTAATAGAGCGCTTCGGACGGAATGAACATGAAAGCAAAATCCAGCGTGTCCTCGGCGGGTTTGATATATTTCGCAGTTTCGTCAATGCGCGTTTTGAGGTCCATGCGCAGGGCATCTTCGTAGCGCTTGCGTTCGTCATCGGAGGTCGCAGACGCAAAGCGATTGTAATTTTCCAGGCTGAACTTTGAGTCAATCGGGATCACGTGGTCCTGGTAGAAAATGACCGCGTCCACCTTTGTGCCGTCCGCGAACGGATATTGCAGCTGGTACGTGCCCGGCGGGAGTACGTTCTTCAAGACCATCTCCAGAAAATATTCTCCGAGCACGCCGCGCTGCTTCGGATTTTTCAAAATATCCTGCAACCCCTTTAACTGGTCCGCGAGCGAGGCGATCTGCTTCTGGCCCTCGGTCACCTTTGTGATCTCGCCCGTGATCTCTTTCACGATCTGGACGCTCCTGTCCGATTGCGCAAACATGGTTTTTGTTGAATCGCCGAGCTGTGCAGTGAGCGTTCGTGAAAGCTCGTTCATCTGCTGCTGGATCTGTTTCTGCTGGTCCTGGATCTGGTTTTGGATAAGAAGCAATGCCCGATCGTCCTGTTTCGGCTCCGCCGCCCGCGGCCTCCAAAGCCGCCACGCGATTACGGCAAAGAGTACAATAACAACGGCAAAAAGGGTGATTTCCATGAGGTTATTTTACCACTACGCGAGAGGCGGTGCGAGCCGCGCTGCCGGAGCGGATTCTGATAGAATGAGGATATATGAATACAGAGGCGCGTGTTTGCGGGAATTGTAAACGTCAATTCGTCATTGAGCCGGAGGATTTTCAGTTCTACAAAAGAATAGACGTTCCGCCGCCGACGTGGTGTCCGGAATGCCGCCTTATCCGGCGGCTCATCTGGCGCAATGAGCGCACCCTTTATCGCCGGAAATGCGACGCGCCGGGCCACAACGAGACGCTCATCTCTTACTACCCGCCCGAAAAGCCCTACAAGGTGTATGACCAAGCGTATTGGTGGTCCGACTCATGGGACGCGGCCGACTATGGGAAGGAGTACGACTTTTCCCGACCATTTTTTGAACAATTGAAGGAACTTTTTCTGCAAGTGCCGCGTGCCCATCTTTCGGTCAATCATGCGACCATGATCAATAGCGATTATTCTAATTGGGCCGGTGATTGCAAGAATTGCTATCTGGTAACGGATGCGGACTACGTTGAGGATTCCGCATATTGCTCAAGTATTTTTAAGTCAAAAGACTGTTTTGATTGCAACAATATTTCGGAATCCGAGCTTTGTTACGAGGGATATAATCTTGGAAAGTGCTATCGCGTCATTGCTTCGGTGAACTGTCGCGATTCCTCCGACGTTCTTTTTTCAAAAGGGCTTGTTGGCTGTTCAAATTGTTTTGGCTGCATCAACTTGCGGAAGAAGGCATACCACATTTTTAACCAACCATATTTAAAAGAAGAATATTATCAGAAAGTTGGCTCATTATTCGACGGTTCCCGCGAATCTTTCGGACGCATGGTCGCCCAGGCCGAAGAACACTGGCTTCGATATCCTGCGAAACACCTGCGTGGAATCCGGAACGTAAACTCGTTCGGCGATTATATCTATAACTGCAAAAATGTGACCTACGGGTTCCACGTCACGGGTGCGGAGAACAGCAAATATATCACCCTCATACACTCCCCGAACGTGAAAGATTGTTTTGATTACACCGACTGGGGAGACAATGCGCAATTAATATACGAAAGCATTGCATGCGGGCTCGGCGTATCAAATCTAAAATTCTGCAACCTTGTGGTGCTCAATTCCAAAAACGCTTCCTATAGTTATTTTTCTTATGGTTGCTCCGATATTTTCGGCTGTGCCAATCTGCGGAAGAAACAATACTGCATTTTGAATAAACAATATACCAAACAAGAATACGAATCGCTCCTCCCGAAGATCATTGAACATATGAATGCGATGCCCTACGTTGATAGCAAGGGGAGAACATATCGCTACGGCGAATTATTCCCTCCGGAACTCTGCGGTTTTGCTTATAACGAAAGCATGGCGCAGGAGTTCTTTCCGCTGAACCGCGAGGAAGCGCTCGCGAAGGGGTTTGCGTGGCGGGATCCGGATGAGCGCCCTTATCAATCAACGCTTTCTTCCGACAAGGTTCCCCAGACCATTCACGAGGTGCCGGATCGGATTACTGATGAAGTTATCGCATGCGCGCACAAAGGCGCTTGCAAACAGAGTTGCACCGTGGCATTCCGGATCGTTCCGCCCGAACTCCAGTTTTATCGGAGGATGAACCTTCCGTTGCCCGCTCTTTGTCCGAACTGCCGGCATTATGAGCGGTTGAAGCATCGGAATCCCCTGAAGCTTTGGCATCGCGAATGTTCCTGTGCAGGATCAAAATCAAAAAGCGGGGTTTATGCCAATACCATTGCCCATTCCCACGGTGCAAATCCTTGCCCCAACGAATTTGAAACCAGCTACGCCCCGGATCGACCGGAAATCGTGTATTGCGAACAATGCTATCAGGCAGAGGTGGCCTGAGCTTGCTTATCGTCGCGCTTTGTTATATAACCTTTCGTAGCTCCCCGGTTGAGATTGGGGACAGTTGGGAGGTGAACGATGCCGGTCGAGATCGATCGGGGGCAGTATCACGTTGCCCTGCAAACGCCCACTAGGGCACAGGTTCCTTGGCAGGACCTGATTACCAAGGTTCTCAATGCAGCCCTGATGTTTCTCTTTGGACTTGGACCCCGCTTTACCGACAAGGGTGGGGTGGCGGGGGCCATTCACGGTGAACCGATCGAGTTGCGCAACCGCGGCGACGAGATCGGCTTGGAAAGCGATTATCGGCCCAAGGAGAACCCGGAGTGCAAGCAGGTTCTCGATACCTACGAAGCGCTGCTTCGTGAGCTCTTTGAAGAGGAGCTCCACTTCGCCTTCGCCAAGTACTCGCCGGGCGCAATTCTGGAGATTTCCGACCAGGGAGAAGCCGGGAAGATCCTCTGGTTGGCGGTTGCTTACCGCTGTTCGATACAGACCGCCGACGTGGTTTTCCAGAGCCTCAGGATCCCACCGCCATTCAGGAGCGAGTGTCCGAGGTGAAACTCCAAAATGAAATGGCGCGCTGGGAGACCTCGGCGCGCCAAATCTGTTTTTAATGATTTTAGGAAAACAAAAATCCCGCATTGCTGCGGGATTTTTGTTGCTGCGAAACGAGCAGTCGCCGGAGTTACCAGCTGTTCTGCCGTCCGCCGCCGAAACCGCCACGGTCTCCACGGGGAGCGCGCGGTTCAAGGGGTTTGGCTTCGTTCACGGTCAACTTGCGGCCGCCGAAGTCCTTGCCATTCCACATCTCGATCGCTTTCTGGGCGTCCTCATCGGTCGCCATCTCGACAAAACCGAAACCGCGTGAGCGGCCCGTCATCTTGTCGGAGATGATCGTGGTGGACGAAACGGTGCCAGCCTGCGCGAACGCGGCCTGGAGCTCGTCTTGCGTCGTGGTGTAGGGCAAACCTCCTACGTATAATTTTGTAGCCATTGATTCTTAAGAGCGTCAGAGCCACGCGAATTCGCCCGGAGATCCGGGATCGTTCTGCAAATTGACTCTTAACGCTCTATTCTTGTGCTATGTTTATGTAAGGCGACCTACTTCTCCTCTGCTTCTCCGCCGGGAAATGCCGGCAAAACGAAACCTACTAAGAACACTTACATCTCTTGTATTATACCCTATATGCCCCAAATATGCAAATGGCAATGACCACCCGGCGTTTTAGGGCCATTATATGGGCATATTATCGCCGTGCGGGGCGGAATATGCCCTGGCGGCGGACGCGCGATCCGTATCGCATTGTGGTTTCGGAAATTATGCTCCAGCAGACGCAAGTTGCGCGCGTGATGAAATTTTATCCAATTTTCATCAAAAAATTTCCTGATTTTCGGGCACTTGCACGCGCGCGGACGGCGGACGTGCTCCGCGCGTGGCAGGGGATGGGATATAACCGCCGCGCGCTCGCGCTTCAGCGGCTCGCAAAAATTATTTTAGAAAAATATAATGGCCGGTTGCCGTGCGAGCGCGCGGCGCTCACAGCGTTGCCTGGAGTGGGGAAGGCCACTGCGGGCGCCATCCGCGCATTTGCGTGGAACGAGCCGGAGGTTTTCGTTGAAACGAATATCCGCCGAGTTTTCATCCATTTTTTCTTCCCGGTCCGCTCCGGGCGTGCGGGGCGTGCGCGGAAGGTAACCGACGACGAAATAATGCGTTATATCAAACGCACCCTGCCGCAAAAGAATGCGCGCGAATGGTACTGGGCGCTCATGGATTACGGAGCAATGCTTGGAACGGCCGCAAGTCGGGTTCTCATGAGAAGCGGCCGCGCTATAGGCCGAAATCCGAACCGAAACAGCGCCCATTATAAGAAGCAATCGCGGTTCTCGGGTTCGGATCGCGAATTGCGCGGAAAGATATTGCGCTTCTTATTGCAGAGAAAAAAAGTTTCCCGTGAAGCTCTTGTAAAAGAAACGAAAAAGCCCGCCGTAAGGGTCCGAAAAATCATCGCGGCACTGGAACGGGAACGATTTATAGAGAGAAAGGGGCGTTTTGTATCTATTTCGCACTGAAATCCGTATTATCTATGTATATGCGCACAAAGATCGCATTGGCAATGGCAATAGTAGTGGTTACTGCGGCGGTCCTGCCTGTCGTTTTTTCGGCAGGCACGGTGGGCGCCGCGAGCACCACAACCGCCGCCGCCGCAAAAACACCCTTCTATTACGGTGTTTGGCTGCCGTTTTGGAAAAGCCAGAACGGCGCATTAGATATTTCCATCAATCTTGATTCGCTCCACGAAGTGAGCCCTTTTTCTTATGAGATGAATTCAAAAGGGGCGCTGGTTGATGATCTGAAGATCGGGAATGGTTCGTGGGACGGCTGGCTCGGGGCCGTACATGATGCCGGCGTGAAGATCATACCGACCATTGCGTGGTTTGACGGGCCGTCCATCTACCGCTTGCTTTCCAGTACCAAAAAGCGCCAGGCCGAAGAAGATACGGTTACCGCACTCGTGAAATCCAAAAAATTCGACGGCATAGATATTGATTTTGAAAGCATGACGACGAGCACCAAGCCCTATTACTCCCTTTTTATACAGGGCCTTGCAATCCGCTTGCATCCCGCAAAAAAGACGCTCGCGTGCACGATCATCCCGCGCACGCCCGTGAGTTCGCTCTATGAATCAAATCCGTTGCCGACCGTGCAATATGCGGAGGATTATGTTGCGCTCAACAAATACTGCGACGAGGTCCGCGTGATGGCGTACGATCAGGGAACAATAGATCTAAAACTTGACGCGGCGAAGGGCAATGGCACGCTCTATGCGCCGACCGCCGATCCTGCGTGGGTGGAAAAAGTGATCAAAAATACGATCGCCACGATCAGCCCGAAAAAGATCATGTTGGGAATTCCAACCTACGGTTATGAGTATCAGGTCTCGTGGCTTATGGGCGCGACCACCTATGAGCGCGTGCGCAGTTTCACTTACTTTGATGCCATGGATCGCACGGACGGCTTAGGCATCACGCCTTATCGCAACAACGCCGGGGAACTTTCGTTCACTTTTTCCTCAAGCACGCACGTCGAAAATGTCGGACCGGCGCTCACTTCCATTGTCGCTTCTACGCTTCCGACCGCCCTCGCGGCGACCGATCCAAATGCGTCAACGACGTTCTTTGTTTCGTTCAGCGATGCCCAATCAACGGCGGACAAAATTGCTTTAGCTAAGAAATACGGGCTCCGCGGGGCGATGCTCTTCAAGGCGGACGGGCTTCTGGACCCTGCGACGTGGGGGATTATGCACTGAAGCCGGATCTTCGTGCCGGACGGTATAGTATAATGGATGTTTAGGGGTGGTCGCCCCGCTCTTTTTAGATACGACGCAATGCCGCGAATTCGTAAAACGCCAAGAAAGAAAGCAGAAGCCGTTTTTTCAAAAAAACGCTCCGTCCACGTCGGCGCAAAAAAAGCTTCTCTCCGCGCCGCCGCGGTTTTGCGGACGCTCCGCCGTGCGGCAATGGTTCGTGCAAAGAAGGAAAAAAAAGAACGCGAAAGAAAAAAGCCGCACCAGCTTGAGCGCCACGAAAGTAATCCGATCATCACGCCGCGCGAGGACCGGTTTTGGGAAATGAAGGCGACGTTCAATCCCGGGGCGATCTATGCCGACCGGAGGGTGCACCTTCTCTATCGCGCGATCGGCGCCGATGACGTATCGGTTTTGGGTTATGCCGGGAGCGATGACGGCGTTACGGTCACGGAACGCCTGGAGGCACCTGCTTTTGTCCCGGATATTCGTAAAAAACCGGTACCGGGCGCGCCGGCTGCGCTTCCTGCGTATTGTTCGGGGGGCGGGTGGAATGGCGGCTGTGAAGATCCCCGCCTCACCCTTATTGATGACAGGGTCTATCTTATGTATGCGGCGTTTGACGGATGGGGTTCCATCCGGGTCGCGCTCTCTTCCATAGGGCTTGAAGATTTTCTCCGCAAGCGCTGGCAGTGGAAGATCCCGGCGATGATCTCTCCTCCGGGGGAGATCCATAAGAATTGGGTGCTCTTTCCGGAAAAGATCCAGGGCAAGTTCGCCATCTTGCACAGCATTTCTCCCGAGATCGAAATAGAATATTTTGACACCTTGGAAGAGCTTGAGCGGGGAGAGCGGGTCATTCAAAGTTATTATGACCGCGTTTCGCGCACCGGGAGCTGGGATAACTGGGTGCGCGGCGCGGGGCCGCCGCCCCTGAAAACGAAGCTCGGCTGGCTTCTCTTCTATCACGCAATGGATGTGCGCGACCCCAACCGTTATAAGATCGGCGCAATGATCCTTGACGCAAACGATCCGAGGAAAGTGCTTTACCGCTCAAAAGTTCCTGTTTTGGAGCCCGATGCCCATTACGAGAACAGCGGATTCAAATCGGGCGTGGTTTATTCGTGCGGGGCAGTGGTGAAAGACGGCGAACTCTACGTGTATTACGGCGGCGGGGATTCGGTGGCGTGCGTCGCTATGGCGAAGCTGGACACTTTCCTTGACGAACTTAAGCGTTATGGGGCGCCGAAGTTGAAAAATGCCGCTCGTTAAACGTTCGCCCGAAAATCCTATCCTTTCGCCTGATGCAAGATCGGCGTGGGAGTCCGTGGCCACTTATAATCCATGTGCCGTTCTCGAAGGCGGCATGGTCCACCTGCTCTACCGCGCGACCGGCGTGAAGCAAAAAATAGGGGATCAGGAAGTGGAGATCTCTTCCATCGGCCATGCGGCGAGCAAGGACGGGATCCATTTCGCGGATCGCGAGGAGCTCTTTGGCCCGGAACATGATTGGGAGCGCTACGGCTGCGAAGACCCGCGCGTAGCGACCTTTGAAGGCAAGCATTACATTTTTTATACGGCAGTCAGGGAGTTCTCCGCCGACGGCATCAAGGTGGCCGTCGCGGTCACCGAGGATTGCAAAACGATCAAGGAAAAACACCTTGTGACGCCGTTCAATGCGAAGGCGATGGCGCTTTTTCCCGAGCGCGTGAACGGCAAGATCGCGGCGATCCTTACCGTGAATACCGACCGGCCGCCGGCAAAGATCTGCCTTGCGCTCTTTGATAGCATTGAGGAGCTATGGTCGGAGGAATACTGGAACAAATGGTACGCCGATTGGAAAAGCCACGCGATCGCGATCGAGCAAAACGAAGAAAAAGATCAGATAGAAGTCGGCTCGGCTCCTCTTAAAACAAAGGATGGCTGGCTCGTATTCTATTCTTATATCTATAATTACTTCTCTCCGCCGGCGGTTTTCGGCGTCCAGGCGATGCTGCTTGACCCGAACGACCCTAAAAAGATTGTGGGTGAGGTAAAGCACCCCTTCCTTGTGCCGGAAGAAGAATATGAATATTACGGCCGCGTGCCGCACGTTGTTTTCCCTTCCGGCGCGCTTATCCGCAAGAAAGAGATAGCTCTTTACTACGGTGCGGCCGACACGGTTTCCTGCGTTGCCATGATGCCGCTTGACGAGCTCCTGGAGCAATTGGTGTTCACGACGCAACGGGAACTTGCGCGCTTTGAGGGAAATCCCATCATCGCGCCGATCGCGGAGCATAAATGGGAATCGCGGGCGACCTTCAACCCCGCTGCGATCTTTTTGAACGGAAAAGTGCGTATCCTCTACCGCGCGATGTCCGACGACAACACGTCCACCATCGGCTACGCAAGCTCGGTGGACGGCGTGCACATCACAAAACGCCTGCAGGAACCGATCTACGCCCCGCGCGAAGATTTTGAACAGAAAAATGTGCCGGGAGCGAATTCCGGCTGCGAGGACCCGCGCCTTACGCAGATAGGGGACACGATCTACATGTGCTACACCGCGTTTGACGGAAAAGGCCCGCCGCGCGTGGCGTTCACCTCTATCACCGCCAAAGATTTCGACGATCATAAATGGAACTGGACCAAAGCCGTTCTTATCTCGCCGCCCGGTTTGGAAGACAAAGACGCCGCGCTGTTCCCGAAAAAGATCGGCGGCAAATACTGGTTCCTCCACCGCCTCGGTTCGGATATCTGGATCGATTCTACGGAGAACCTCGATTTTGATGGCAAGACCAAATTCCTCGGCGGGAAGATCCTCATGCAGCCGCGCGCGAGCGAATGGGATTCAAAACGGATCGGCGGCACCTCGCCGCCCATCGAGACCGAATACGGATGGCTGCTTTTCTACCACGGCATCTCGCGCCGCACGAATCACTATAACGTCCGCGCGGCACTCCTTGACCTTAAAGACCCGACGCTTGTGCTCTACCGGACGCACGACCCGCTTTTGGAACCCGATATGCCTTATGAAAAACAAGGAATGGTCTCAAACGTCGTCTTCCCCTGCGGCGCGGTGATGATGAAAAACCAGCTCTATGTGTATTACGGAGGAGCGGACAAGTTCGTCTGTGTGGCGACGCTTGACATGAACGTCATCGTCCAGGGCCTCGTGCGCGAAGCGAAGTCCCAAAAACAGCAGTAATCCGCAGCTATTTGCGCGAGAGCGCTTTATCCACGACGATCACGACGTCCGCATAGCTCACGCCGAATTTGAGCGCCGCGGCTTTCGTTGGCATCCATATGTCCACCACATCTTTCATGCGCCGGTTCATGCGGTCTTCCACGGTGAAAACCTTATTTCCAAAGAGCGACGGGATCTTTATTTTCGTTCCGAAGGGAAAAAAATTGCTCGCGACGATCCCATCGCGGACGTGCATACCGTTCGCGGTGATGGAGGGAGTAGAGTCGGTTTCGTCGGGGGAGCTTGAATATGCCGTCACCCGCAGATAAAGCGAGAAGGCGGGCCCGGCCGCTTCGGCTAACGTTCCGGCCGTTACGCTGGCCACGCTAGCGCTAGCCTGGCTCGTGGCCCCGCCAACCTGCGGCGCAACATAATCCGCCTTAATAATGGCGGGCACAAAGGTGGCCGCAAAGGTGGCTGCAATGGTCGCAAAAACACATACCCTTCTGATCAGTTTCTTCATGTTTCCTAACAAAAACGCCCCTCTCGGGGCTTATCACGTCTCTATTTTTTCGACGGGGATAGTATAGCGCAGAATGCAAAAAAACGCAAGGGGCACCCCGGAGGCCCGCTAAAACAGCTTCGGGGTCGTAGGGAAGGCGCTTTCTTTGGGGATTTTGACTTTCCGGTCTATCATTTTTTGCAGGTCTGCTACGCGCACCTTCCAGTGCTTGCCGATCTTGAAGCCGGGGAGCTTGCCTCGTTTGCACCAGCCCCAGATCGTCTTTTTTGTCACGCCAAAGAATTTGGCGAGTTTCTCGGCGTTATAGATGGACTCCTCCTTCTTCCTCACATAAAGATTATAGCACTTCCTGTGCTACTATATTTTCATGGCTAAGGGCAGGTTCTATTTTGACCATGCCGCGACGACGCCGCTTGATCCCGCAGTGCTGCGCGCGATGAAACCGTATTTTACGGATGATTTTGGCAATCCTTCCAACCTGTATGGCTTCGGGCGCAAGGCGAAAGCGGCCATCGCCGCGGCGGCGAAGAAAATAAGCGCTGCGCTTGGATGCGCCCCATCGGAATTTATTTTTACGGGCTCCGCGACCGAATCGGATAATATGGCGATCGCGGGCGTCGCGCGGGCGAACCGACGGACTGGCGGAAACGGCGCGGCGGGCGGCGCGGGCAAGATCATCGTTTCAAACGTGGAACACAAAGGCATCCTTTCCGTCTGCGACGCGCTTCGCGAAGAAGGATTTGAAATTGAATATTTGAAGGTGGGCCGCGACGGATTGGTAAATCCGCGCGACCTCACAAAAATGCTGGGCGAAAAAACCATTTTGGTTTCCGTAACGTATGCCGACAGCGAGACCGGCACGATCCAACCGATCGCGGAACTTGCAAAGGTGATCAAGAAATTCCGCGCCAAAACAAAGAGCGCGCTGCCATATTTCCATACTGATGCGAGCCAGGCGGCGGCATATTTGGACATCAACGTTCAGAAATTGGGGGTTGATCTCCTCACGCTCTCGGCGCACAAGCTCTACGGGCCGAAGGGCGTGGGCGGGCTCTACGTGCGGCGCGGCGTAAGGATGGTGCCGATCATCTATGGGGGCGGCCAGCAGGACCGGCTTCGCTCGGGCACGGAGAACGTCCCTGCGATCGTCGGTTTCGGCGAGGCGGTGGCGCTCGCAGCAAAACATCGCAAAACCGAGGCGGCGCGCGTGAAAAACCTGCGCGACGCGCTCCAAAAAGGCATTTCTAAAAAGATCCCGAAAGTGGTCCTGAACGGCCATCCAACGAAGCGCCTCCCGAACTTTTTGAACATCTCCATTTTGGACATTGAGGGCGAGGCGCTGCTTTTGTATCTTGATGAGCTGGGGATCATGGTGAACACCGGCTCCGCCTGCAATTCGGAGAGTTTGGAGCCGTCGTACGTACTCATGGCGCTCGGCAACCCGTATGAATATGCGCATGGCAGCGCCCGCTTCACGCTTGGGAAGGGGACCACGCCCGCCGCCGTCAATTATGTTCTAAAGCACCTGCCTGAAGTTGTGGTAAAATTGCGGAACATCTCGCCGCTCAATCTAAAACTCGGCGAGAAGAAGATAACGTCCCAGCCGAAGGCCTTTATCGGCGGCCAAACGCCGCACTTTTTGAGGAAAAAACAAAGGGGTTGAAATTATGAAATTTGACGAAGAAAGGTTAATACAAATTGCCAAGCCCTATATTAAAAAAGGGCGGGCAGGCGATTGGGAGCATGCCCAGGCAGCGGTTGAATGGGTAAAGAAATTAGGGGCGGGGCGAGATGATTTGAATTTGCTTATTTCTGCCGCCTACATACATGATATCGGTTGGTCGGGAATCGGCATGGGGAAAAAACTGGATTTAAACGGGGTACTTGAATTTGGTCCTCAAGCAAACAAAAATTCTCAAGCACTGGTTTCTAAAGTTCTATCTAGTTTGGATTTCAGTGGGTCAGAAATTGAAACGGCAAATCGCCTGGTCGCAGCGGCCGACAAGCATTACGCCGAAAAGGAGGATGAAGCCATAATTGTGGACGCAGATAATTTAAGCAAGCTAACAATGGAACAACTCCGAGAGAAATATGAGCCAAAAGAATTTTTGAAGCTTATAGATCGCTGGGAGGCCGAGATGCCGAAAAGAATAAAAACCGAAATCGGGAAAAACACGTATCCCAAAGCCTTAAAGGATTTAAGGGAGCAAATCAACAAAAATGCCAACGAAAAGATCTAAGCCGGATGTGGTGAACCGATTCACGGGCGGAAGCTGGGCGTATTCAAACATAGTAAAAAACCACTTCTTCAACCCGCGGAATTTGCTGTGGAAGATGCCGGATAAAAAAGAGAGCAAGAGATTTGACGCGGAGGGGATCGTGGGGAGCCCTGCCTGCGGCGACGTCATGCGCGTATGGCTCAAAATTGACCCGAAAACGGAGAGGATAAAGGAATTTAAATGGCGGACGTTCGGATGCGCGAGCGCGGTCGCCGCCACCTCCATGCTTTCCGTGATGGTGACGGAAAAAGGCGGGATGAAAATAGCGAAGGCGCTCGCGATTAGGCCGCAGGACATCATGAAGCGCCTGGGCGGATTGCCGGACCGGAAGGTGCATTGCTCGGTTCTGGGCGATAAAGCACTGCGCTCGGCGATCAACGATTGGTTCAAAAAACGCGGAAAATTTGATAGAATTCTTACGGAGGGCGCGCGCATCATTGATCCGAACACAAAAGTGACCGAAGCGGACATTGAGGAAGCGGTGGTTGAGGGCGCGATAACCCTGGACGCCGTCCAGAAACGGACAAAGGTCGGCGTGGGCTACAAAGAATGCCTTCCGCAGGTGGAGGAATTGATCCGGTTCTATCGCGAAAAATATTATGGCACGGACCGCCGTAGAAAATAAAATAGGGGAAATTTTGGACAAGGTGCGGCCGTACATCCAGATGCACGGCGGCGACGTTCATTTGGCGGGCGTTGACTTGGGCGAAGGCGTGGTCCGGCTCATGGTGAGCGGCAAATGCGTGGACTGCCCGTGGGTCGAGCTCACGTACGAAAAAATGATCGGGGAGCTTTTGAAAAAAGAAATTTCGGAGGTAAAAGAAGTGGTGGTTGAACTATCGTAAAAAAATCTATGGCAAATCAAGTGGAATATAAGCGGACAAAAGCGGGTTCAAAGATCGCGAAGATCGTAGTGGACAAGGACCTTTGCATCGGCGCGGCATCATGCATCGCCGTTGCGGGAACGACCTTTGAACTTGGCGCGGACAATAAAGTGGTCGTCGTCGCCAGCGGCGGCGCGGATGCGGCCGACGACGAGACGCTCATTCTTGCCGCGGAATCCTGCCCCACAAAGGCGATCCTGCTTTTTGACGCGGCGGGAAATCAGATATACCCGAAATAACAGTGGAAACGTTTAAATATTTGATCGTCGGCGGCGGCGTTGCGGGCGCGACGGCTGCGGAGACCATCCGCGAGCACGATCCGGCGGGTACGATCGGCCTCGTGAACGAGGAGCCGTACACTTTGTATTCGCGGGTGATGCTTTCCAAGCCGGGGTTTTTCCTTGAGAAAATTCCCTTTGACAGCATCTGGCTTAAAAACCAGGAATGGTATCAAAAAAACAACATCACGTTCCTCGGCGGGAAAAAAGCGGTCGGATTGGACACAAAGGAAAAAACGCTGACGTTTGAAGGCGGCGATAAGGTCGGCTACGGGAAGCTCCTCCTTGCCACGGGCGTCTGCGCGCGGACGTGGGAGGTGGAAGGCGCGGAAAAGCAGGGCGTCTATTACCTCCACGCGCTTGATGACGCAAAAAAGATCATCGCGGCGATCAAGACCGCAAAGAAAGCAATTACGATCGGAAGCGGCTTCATCAGCTTTGAAATGTCCGATCTTTTGCGCATGGCCGGCTTGGAAGTGACGGCGGTCTATTTGGAAGATTATTACTGGCAGCAGACATTGGACGAAGTTTCGGGGAAAATGGTGGAGGCGGCGCTTGAGCGGATGGGGGTGAAACTCATGAGAAAATCGGCGGTGGCGAAAGTGCTGGGGACCGGGAAGGTGGAGGGCGTCGTTTTGAAGAACGGCCTCTCGATCCCGTGCGACATGATCGTCTGCGGCATTGGCGCCTACTGCGCGTTTGATTGGCTGAAGAACGCGGGCATTGCGGTGAACCGCGGCATTTTGGCAAACGAATATCTGGAAACGAACGTGCCGGACGTCTGGGCCGCCGGCGATGCCGCAGAGTTCAAAGACATCATCGCGGAAGAAGTGGTGCAAGAAGGCAATTGGGTGAATGCGCACGAACAGGGGAGGATCGCGGCGCTCAACATGACAGGTACCAAAGAACCATTCAAATTCGTTTCATTTTATACCACGCAGGGTTCCGGCATCACGATCGCATTCGCGGGCGACGTCCGGCCCCTGCCTGACCGCACGATCATCCATCGCGGCTCGCCCCAGGCCAATTCCTACGTGCGGCTCCTTGTTGTGGGCTATGAACTCGTCGGCGCCACCCTGATCAACCGCACACAGGAACTCACGACCATCACAAATCTCATTAAGAATAACGTGGACGTGTCGGGGAAACTGGACAAGCTTGCGGATCCGAATTTTGATCTGAAGACGCTGTTATAGCGGCTCAACTATGAAAACGGAGAGCGGTTGACAAGAAAATCAAAAAATGTAAAGTGGGATTTTACATCAGTGCTGGACGTCTATCTGCGGACCTACGCCAAGTATCGGAAAAGTGACCACGGAAATACATTCCGCTATTAATTGGTGCCGCCGCGGGAAATCCTTCAGTGTATTGATTCCTCCTCCTTTTTAAGGGTATTGACTATTTTGTAAATATGCCCTATCCTTACAAATAGGTCGTGTTCTATATAAATTATTAGCCCATTTAATATGGAAAATAAAAAGGATAGGTTTAAGCGTTTGGCTACTGCAAGAACCAATGGGGTTTTGAGGTCGCTTAAAGTGCTTGGCAATTGTGCCAACAGGAGTGCCTATGATTACAGCGAAGAGGAAGTTAATAAGATTTTTTCGGAAATTGAACGTCGTGTCCGGGAGATAAAGGCGAAATTTCATTTCGGCAAAAATAAGGAATTTAAACTGTAAATCTACCGCATCAATGAATCCAACTATTTATGCCGGTCGGCAGTTGCGAAATGACGAAAAGAACCTGAAGGCGATCGCCGATGGCTATGAGGTAAAACTTGGTCATAAATATTGGTTGGCGGAAGCGCTACAAAAAGATGCGATTCAAAATGGATGGGACGCTGGACATGGGAAGGAATGGAGTATGCGTTTTGAATTGAAAGGTGCCCAAGCTAGCTTTTTAATGATTCAAGATTCTTGTACTAGCGGGCTAAACGGAACTATATGGAAAGATCAGGAGGAATTGACATCGATCTTGGAGAACGGAGATCGGACCGAAAACCTGGCGCATTTTTTGAGTTCCGATTTTAGCACAAAAACAGCGGAAAGCGGCGGAAAACGAGGAAGGGGTAAGTCCATATTCCTTTTTGCTTCGCAAAATTTGATATTTTATTTTGACTCACAGAGAGCGTCTTCTCGCGATTACGTCGCCGGAGCAATTTTCATAGATTCTGACAAGGGAGCTAAGGTGGAAATGACAAGTGGCGATGCTGCTACGAAATACATGAAAGAGAAAACCGGAGAACACTATTCGCCCATTAAGACCAGCGGCACGCGTATTTTTATCAAGAACCCTCGGGAGGAGGTTGTCGTGGCGATCCGTGATGGCTCCATGATAAATTTCATCGAGAAAAACTGGTGGGAGATAATAAAAAAATACGGCGCTCACATCACAGTATGCGATGGCACAGACACGAAGCAGGCGCAGGTCCCGATGTGGTATCGTGAAGACCTTTGTAAAGAAAAAGGGTTGGAACCGAAGGAATATCCGAACCTTAAGCTATCTTCCGGCGACAATAAATATCGGATTAAAAGAGTTTTTCTCATTTACAACCCAATGGGAGATACCCCGGAATCGCTCGTAGGCATCTCCATCCAACGAAAGGGGATGAGCATTGAGAGGAGGTCAACAGAAGCGCTGGTCAAGGAAGATGGCATGAGCAAGGTCTATGGGTGGGTGGAGATGGAGCCGGAGTTGGAACATGCCATGTATGATCTCGAGGATGTTGAGCATCTTGGTTTTATTTGGACCAAAAAGCCAGCTAAAGATTTGTTGGATTTGATAAAAATTCAGATACGAGATTTTGCGAAGGAAGTTAAATTGATCGAGAGCGAGCTGTCAAAGGAACATAAGGCCCATAAGCAAATCGAAGATGACATTGCAAAGAAGGTAAATAATTTTTTAAAAAACATCGGCTTCTCCGGGTTGGCTCTCACAAAGAGAAAAAGAACGGGAAAGAAAAGGATAGGAGAAATACCATTGAGGATATCGCTCGCAGATTTTAAATTGGCAGGAGGAAGCCGCCGCGTTAACTACGGAGAAACAATTAATGCGATTGCTGTAGTTGTAAATGAATTGGATATCTCCCTTCACGCCATCCATAGGACCTGGATTACGGATGAAGGAGGAAGAGTGGCAAAGATAAAAGAGGAGGAGATAGATTTGCATAAAGGTATTTCGCGGGCGCAGGGATGGGAACGAATGAAAGTTTCGAAGGAGGAGTTTCCTCCGGGTGATTACTCTTTCAAGTCAAAACTCACCCTCTTAGAAGATACCGACAAAGAACTACCTCGAATTGGAAGACTTGAGAAGGGAAAAGAAATTATTGTCTCAACTGCTTTTTCCGTAGAAAAAGATCCAAAAGCGCAAGGGTTTATTAAATTCGAACCGATCGTTGATAAGAACAAAGAGCGTTATATCACCACAAGACCGGAGGCCGGCGTTCTGGTCGTGGAATACAACACTCAGCATCCGTATATCAGCAATCTTATGCCGACTGAACGCGCTGCTGATTTGGGAAGATTTCTTCTTGAGACAGGGATCATCATTGCGTTCAATGAAGTTATGGCGGAGGACATTTCTTCTGATAAGCCAAGGGTCTTTACGGACGTCAATGATGATTACGATATAACTAAGATTTTGCCCCGCGTCATGGAAGAGGTGAGTAAATTTATGTGGCAATATCAATGAACATGGCTATCAAATTACGCAGAGGAGAAAATTTTTTCTATGCCCCGGTGACTGGTTTGCTTGATAAAAAAGAGCAGAAGCGCGCGGACGAAATATACACAAGCGCTAAGAATGCCGTAGAAAAATTAAACAAAACGAGGCGGAGCGGAACGATAGATATTCTTGCCGGGTGGCACCTGAGAGGTGTTTTAATAAATCAGATTATCCAAAAATTTGGGATAACCGAAACTGAAAAAAAGTATTTTTGGATGATGCTTTATGATGTCTCGGGAATGACGGTGCCGGACCATATTCGGAAAAACGATTTTCATGTGGCCAGCATTTTAGCAAACTATCCATTAAAGAGATTACAGGAAATCGGGGCTTGGAGTATGTGGCGAGAGATTATTGGGTCTACTAAGATTGGAAACGATGATAGGGTGGCGCGATGGGTGGTGGACTACATTGTCGAAAAAAAGATAAAAACCAGAGATCAGGCCAGGCCTTTATTGATGGCGGTTCGAAACAGGCTGAAGAGGATTGATGCTTCTATCTTAAGTAGCGGAGAATTAGCGAATAAATTGCAAGAGGTCGTAATAAAAAACAATTGAAATTATCCATGGAAAGTTCAGCTAAAGAATGTCCCGTCTGCGGCAAGCCGCTGACCCAGGAAGAGTACGACAAGGCTCTTGGTATCTGGAAGGCCAAGCACGAAGAAATAAAGCATTTGGAAAAGGAGAGGGCCGATCTCAAGCAGCAGGCTGCTTCGCTGAAAAAAGAAAAGGCTGAAGCGCGACGTGCGGCCAAGCTTCTTATAGCAGAGCAGAAACGGAAATCTGTCGCCGAGCTACGCCAATCACGACTTTTAATGAAAGAGGTATTTAAGAAGCAGCTAGAAAACAAAGTCGGCAAAGCGGTTGCCAGCACCAAGAACAAGATGGGACAGCTGAATCGGAGTTGGAAAATCGCCCTGGAGAAAAACGAGAAGCTCCAGCAGGAAATCAAACGGCTAAAAGAACAGCGCGAAAAAGGGATTACTCCGCAGATCGAGGGATTACTTGAAGAAGACAAGCTCTTGGCAAAACTGAAGGAATTATATTGTCCGCCTGATCAGTTTGAGCATCCAGGCAAAGGTGGCGATATTATCCAGACCGTTATGGAGCAAGGCAAACCCGTAGGGAAAATCGTTTATGAGTGTAAAAAAGTAAGATCATTTAGTCAAAGCCACGTGAAACAGGCATCCGATGCACGCGAATCAAGGAAAGCAGATTTTGCAGTGCTCGTGACCAATGCATTTCCCGCCAAGAGACAATCCTATTTTGTTTCCAATACGGTATATGTTATTAGTCCCGTAAGCGTTGAAGCCGTAACTTATACGCTACGCGAATTTCTTGTCAGAATAGCCTTGCTCCGATTGTCGAATGCGGCAAAAGAGAAAGCCGTCAATGAGATTTACAAATACATGTCCGGAAACGAATATAGCGATAAGGTTAACGGAATGGCGTCCCAGCTCTTAACGCTCAGGGGTGATTTGAAATCAGAAATTAACTCGCATTGGCAGATATGGAAAAAGCGCTACGCATCCTATCAAACTCTCTTTGTGGATCTTGGCACTATAGATTCCCGGCTGAAGAGTTTGCTGGCGCTTGGAGACGGTGACCGAGAAACGCCGAAGCTAGCCGCAGGACAACAAAAAACTTATCCTCCACTTGAGGAACTCGAAAGGAAATAACTTCCTTCGGTCCACATAAAACAACCTATCCCGACTGTTTTTACCAGACATCCATTCATGAGAATAACGGAATTCAAAATTAAGAATTTTAAATGTATTGGCCCTGAACCAATCACTCTAGACTTCACGGAAGATATTCTTGTTCTTATTGGGCAAAATAATGTTGGAAAGTCATCAGTGCTAAGGGCCCTTGATTTCTACTTTTCAGGGACTAAGACATTGCCAGAAAAATACTTTTATAACCACCAGCATGACCAAGATCATGCCGTAGTCATTGAACTAAAATTTAGCGACCTTTCTAGTCAGGATAGGGTTCACCAAGCCGTATCGCCGTATATCTCTACCGATAATTCTTGGATTCTCAGAAAATCTTACTATTACGATAGCGATGGTGGAGGTAAATGTGATTACGCCGCTATTGTTGATGGCGCAGAGAAGAAAAATCCAGCGGGCCTGACACAAAACTGCGACAATCTCTTTGTCGGCGACAAAATGCAAAAGATCTTTGTAGAGGCGGTAAAAGATGTGTCTGATGTGGTGGAGGGGAAAAGCAAATCAACATTTGGACAGATATTTAGCATAATCCTTAAGAATGCAGTAGAGGCAACAAGTGAATATACATCACTACTTGATGCGCTCCGCGCATATCAAAATCTTTTCCGGGGCGCAGGCCAATTATCGCAGATTACGCAAGTGGAAAATACCATCAACGAAAGACTGGCAAGAATAATTAGCGCAAGCAGCAAAATAGATACGGAATCGCCGCAAGTAGAGAAATTTATGCCAGCACCAAAACTCCTAACAGACGACGGGAGAGGAATCGACATTGATCCTACCGAACAAGGCCATGGCTTACAGCGAGCTTTAATATTTGTTTTATTAGAATTACTAGCGGAGACAACTAGTCCCATGACTAAAGAAGTAGGCCCTAGAAACTTATTAATGATTGAAGAACCTGAAATTTATATGCATCCGCAAATGCTAAGGAAGATAGCTGATACTCTCTATGAAATTGCTTCACAAGGTAAGGCACAAGTGATCTGCACTACACACTCACCCATTTTCATCAGAATCGCAGAAAAACAGAAGGCGTTAGCCCGCTTTGTCAGAAAAGAAGATAATTCGCTTACCGTTTTTCAGCAAAAGACGGATATTTTCTCTGGAGCCGGAGCAACAGAATTAAAGAAACAACTACAAATGATTACCAACTTTGATCCCGCAGTGAACGAGTTATTCTTTGCGAGAAGGGTGGTGCTTTTAGAAGGAGATACTGAACTTGCCGTATTTCGTGAGGCTCCAAACTTATTGTTCGCGGGGAACAAAAATAACCTCCGTGATTGTCGGGATACCACTGTTATCAACTGTAGGGGCAGAAACACCATCCCATTGTTTCAAGAGATTCTAAACCACTTTCAAATTCCTTACGTTGTCATTCACGATACCGAAGGAGAAGATAAGACCAGCGGTATAAACGGTAAAATTCTTGGATTACTTGGCGGTGATGAATCAAAACGTAAAATGTTCAGTCCTAATATAGAAGATGGTTTAGGTATTACGGACAGAGGAGGCAATAAGTCAATCAAAGCCCTGGATCGTATCCAAGAATTGAATGGCCTCGGTCAATTAGAGGGGAAAATAGGAAGTTACATAAGATTCGCTTACAACATTCCATAGAATTTATCCTGGGCGCTGGATTACCCGACCACCACCCGTGCATCCACGACCACCGCGCCGCGGTCGGTCGCCATCGCGGGGTTTAGGTCAATCGCTTGTATTTCGGGGTTCAGAAGCGCGAGGTGCGAGAGGGCGACGATGAGCTTTGTGAGTGCCCGCGCGTCAACGGGTTTTTCGCCGCGTGCGCCGCGGAGGAGCGATGCGCCTTTTATTTCGTCCATCATTTTGCGGGCATCGGCGTCGGCGACGGGCGCCACACGGAGCGCCACGTCGTGCATGGCTTCTACGAAGATGCCGCCGAAACCGAAGCTTATGACCGGTCCGAAGACGGGGTCGCGCTTCATGCCGATGATGATCTCTTTGCCTTTTGCCATGGGCTGCACGAGCATTCCTTGTGTCACGGCGCGGGGCGCCTTGCGGCGGACGGCCTTCGCGATCTCGTCCCATGCGTCGCGCGCCGCCTTAGCGTCCGCGAGGTTCAATCGTACGCCGCCCACGTCCGTCTTGTGGCTTATTTCCCGCGAGATGACCTTCATTGCGAAGGGACCGGCGCCGAGTTCTTCCAAGATCGCATCAAGATCAATTTTTGCGCGCACGAATTCGCCGCTTATTTCAATGCCGTATTTTTCGAGGAGTATGCGGGCGGCGGCGAAGTCCATGAGCGTTGCGGCGGACTTCAAAGCGGAGAGTTTTGGGGCGGCAGAGGGGGCGGCGGCCGGTTTCGCTTCCGCCTTTTTCCCGAACACCGCGAACGCGAGCGCGTCCAGCGCTCCGATCGCGTCATCCGGAAAATCAAAATTGACGAGATTGGCCTCGCGGAGCGCCCGCACGCCGTCCGCAACGGCTTCGCGGCCCATAAAGACCGGTATGACAAGCTTCTTTTTCCCGTAGGCCGCGAGGAGCCGCGCCGTGCCTGCGGCATCCGTCATCATCTGCGGCGTGAGGATAACAATAATTCCCTGGGCGGCTTTTTCCGCGCATAAAACTTTGAGCGCGCTTTCGTAGCGCGGGGGCAAGGCGTCGCCCAAAATGTCCACGGGGTTTCCGAGGGCCGCTATCGGCGGGAGCGCCTTTGCGAGTGCGCGCGTTGCGGCTTCGCTCAATTTTGCAAGCGAGAGCGACGAGGACAATTCCACGAGGTCCGCTGCGACGACCGACGGCCCGCCGCCGTTCGTGAGGATCGCGATCTCGCGCGGAGGTTTTTGGGTGTCCAGGGCGCCCGATGTGAGGCCAAGCTGGAGAAGCTTCGCCGTGTTATAAAATTCGCGGAGGGAGCCCACGGTCACGACGCCGCATTCGCGGCAGGCTGCTTCAAAGACCGCGCTTTCCGGCGCGAGCGAGCCCGTGTGCGAAAGTGCCGCCGCGCTCCCGCGCGCGCTCCGGCCGGCCTTCAAAACAACAACGGGTTTTTTCTGCGTGATTTTCTTCGCGAGCGCCATGAATTTTTTCCCGTCGCTTACTTTTTCCAGATATAGCATGATCGCTTCCGTTTCTTTGTCTTTTGCGAGATATTCCAGAAATTCAATTTCCGTGAGCACGGCTTCGTTGCCCAAACTGATGAACTTTGAAAACCTCACGCCTTCCTTGTGCGCCCAGTCAAGCATCGCGGCGCCCAGGGCGCCCGATTGCGAAAGGAAAGCGATCGCGCCCGGCGCGGGCGTCTCCGCGGCCGCGAAAGAAGCGTTCAGCCCCGCGTGCGTGTCGATCGTGCCCAAGCAGTTCGGGCCGAGAAGCGCAACGTGGTAGCTCGCGGCCGTCATCCTGATCTTTTTCTCTAGTTCCTTGCCGGCGTCGCCCGCTTCCTTGAAGCCGGATGAGATGATGATGGCCGCGCCGACTTCTTTTTTGCCGCATTCCTCAAGCACCGCGGGCACGGCGAAAGCGGGGATGGCGATCACGGCAAGGTCAACCTTGTCTTTTATTTCCGCTATTGACCTGTAGGCAGGCAGGCCGAGGATGACCCGCTCGGTGAGCGAAACGGGAAGTATTTTCCGCTTGTGCGCCCCGCCGTTTTTCAGATTGAAGACCAGCGAATAGCCGACTTTGTTTTTGTCGTTTGAGGCGCCGATGACCGCGACCGACTGCGGATCAAAGAATTTTTTGAGATCCATTATTTATAGAGCTGTTCTTCAAACGACGGCTGTTCCACGCGGTAAAAAATGCCGAGCGGCACTTTTGCGTCCGCGCCGCCGGGCGCGCCGCTTGCGCGCACCGCCTCCATTGCGTGCGCGAGGTCGTTTTTCGGTTCGTTTTCGTCTATCCAATACACGCGGTCTTTGAAATATTCGCGCGTGTCGTAGAACGTGATGCACGGCTGGATGATGTCCACGAAGGAAAATCCTTTGTGCGCGATCGCGGCTTTCATGATGTCTTTTGTTTTCGCGATGTCCAGGGCGTATGTGCGCGCGACGAACGTGGCGCCGGACGAAAGCATGAAGAGCAGGGGATTGAACGGCGATTCAATGCTGCCGTAGGGCGTTGATTTCCCTTTGAAGCCCACGGGCGTCGTGGGCGTCGCCTGGCCGGTCGTGAGCGCAAAGACCTGGTTGTCGTGGACGAAAAGATTGATGTCCGAGTTCCTGCGTGCCGCGTGCACCAGGTGACCTACGCCTTCCGAGTATGAATCACCGTCGCCGCTGAACCCCACGACCATGAGCAAAGGGTTCGCCATTTTTATGCCCTCCATGTTTGCGATCACGCGGCCATGAAGCGAGGTGAACGTGTTCGTGTTCAGGTAATCGGTGATCTTGCCGTGGCAGCCGATCCCCGCTGCCGCGACCAGATTTTCCGGTTTCAATTTGCCGTCATTTACAAGATCGGTTACTGCTTCGCGGAATGCCACAAGGATCCCTCCGTTCGGGCATCCCGGGCACCACGTGATCTTTGCTTTGGTTGCGAGGTCCATGGTTATTTCAAATAATTGTTTATTTTTTCCGCCAGCTCGAGCGGGTCGAATGGCCGCGCGTTGTACTGGAGAATCTTTTTGTCTATCCGCACCCCCGTCTTTTCGCGGATGAGCGCGGCGAGCTGCGCCGTGCGGTTCGTTTCCACGTCAATGATCGTTTTCGCGCCGCCCAATTCCGCCGCAACCCTTTCAGCGTCAAAGGGTTCCATCCAGACGATCTGCAAAAGTTTTACGGGTTTTGCGAGATACTTCGCCGCCTCAAGCACGGCGCCTTTCGTGGATCCCCAGAAAACGATCACGTCGCGGCTGTTTTTGTCGCCATACACCTTTATGGTGTTGTGGGCGCCCATTTCTTTCGCGATGCTGCCCGCCTTCGCGAAGCGTTTGTCGCCCATTGCTTTTACCTTTTCGGCCTCATCGATCGCGATGCCGTTCTCGTCGTGTTCGTAGCTGTCAACTTTTACGACCGCGCCCGGCGTGCCGGGGAAGATCATCGGCGAAATGCCGTCCGGGGTGATCTTGTACCGGCCGTAATTTTCAGGGACGCCCTCCGCGATCTTTCCGCGTTCTACGGCGATCTTTGCCGGGTTGGCCGCGGAAGTCTCCAAACTCTCCGAAAGTTGGCGGTCCAAAAGGACGATGACGGGCGTCTGATATTTCCACGCGAAGTTCAGCGCCTCCGCGCCGCAGGCGAACGCTTCTTTGGGATCTCCCGGCGCGAGCACGATCCGCGGGAACTCGCCGTGGCCGGAATGAAGGACGAACTGCAGATCTCCCTGGCTCGTGTACGTAGGTGTGCCGGTCGCGGGGGCGTAGCGCTGCGAAACGGCGATCGCAAGCGGGAGCTCCGCCATGCCGCTCAATGCGAACGCCTCCTGCATCAGGGCAAAACCGCCGGTCGCCGTGCCCACCGCGGCGCGCTTGCCGGCATAGGCAGCGCCCAACGCCATATTTATGACCGCGAGCTCGCTTTCTGGCTGGACGACTTTGATCTTATATTCCTTCTGCTGTTTCGCGAGAAAATGGAGGATACTGGACGACGGCGTCATCGGGTAGGCGAAATAGAAATCCAATCCCGCCGCTACAAGGCCCTTCGCGAACGCCGTGTTGCCATCAGTGAGCTCCGCTTCCTCTTTCCGTTGCGGCGTCAGTTTTTTCCAGTGGCGGAATTGCAATTTTTCCAAATGCTCATATCCCATCTCGGCAAGCTTAAGGTTGGCATCCAGGCTTTTATTCTTGAAAACATCGTTCAACACCGCCTTCATGTTGTCCAAAGAAAATCCAAGAAGATAGCAAGCGGCGCCGAGCGCGGCGGATGTGCGCGTGATGGGCGGCGCGCCAATCTTTTGCGCGAATTCTTTCATGGGAAGCACGACGGCATTCGCGCCGAACCGTTCCAGATCCTCTTTTTCAAAACTGTCCGCGAGGACGACGGCGTCTTTGTGGAGTTCGTTCCTGTGAATTGTGAGCGTTTCCTCGTTGAGCGCCACAAGCACGTCAAGCGCCGAGTGGTCGCTGTGGATCTTTTCTCCGGAGAAGCTCACGCGGCTGAAATTGTGCCCGCCGCGGATGAGCGAGGGATAGTCAAACGAAACAAAGGCCTCAAAGCTGAAGTCGTTCAAGAGTTCCGCCAGGCTTGCGCCCGCTTCGCGCGCGCCGTCGCCTGCCGCGCCGCCGATGCCGACGGTGAAAATGTTCTCGTGAGGGGATGCTTTCTTTGTTGGAGAGCCGAACAGCATGGTATATGGAAATTATAGCATCCCCGCCGCTTGCACGGTGAACATTAAAAAATCATTAAACAATTCTTGACGGTTAGCTTCCGAGTGCTATCATATTCTTGAAAGCAAGAGTCCGCAGAGCGGCGGACCATATATCCTTGTTTGGTATGCAAGTGGCCATTTCGGTGGCCGTTTGCATTTTAAATAGTTTTAATCACCTTTTTGTTAGCGTGACAATGCCCGTGGTCTTGGGCCCGTCGTTCATACGAGTAGGATTTTGCTTTTACCAAACAAGAGAAGCGGGTGCAAATCCCGCCGGGTCCACGGGCATCCGGATGGGCAATGAAGCAAAATTTCATGATATGATGAAGCAATGGCGCCGGCGGAAAAATTGAAGATCGGTTGGTTTTCGTTCTCCTGCTGCGAAGACAACAC